>Ga0209570_1000134_pt1 | contig 159161 bp, 157 predicted proteins | sample EBPBio172007_DNA_FD_185861 | JGI IMG/M metagenome (GOLD analysis project Ga0209570, IMG submission 185861) | Wastewater treatment Type I Accumulibacter community from EBPR Bioreactor in Madison, WI, USA - Reactor 1_9/17/2007_ DNA (SPAdes)... | ecosystem: Engineered > Bioreactor > EBPR >... | reverse complement strand
ACCACTCATATCAGTCGTGCCTGGGGTCGTTTCGGCCTGATGAAGTGCGGTAGCCGTAAAGCGCTCGTCGTATGATTGGTCGATAGGGTCTTTTGATGTGAGTGTAGGCATATTCTACCTCTATTATACTACCTAGCAAGTGCTTGGGTATCGGGATCCATATAGCCGTTAGTAATCTGCTGGACGCTCGTGGCCTGGGCCTGCTGCTGTAGCGCGGCCTGTGGGTTGGTGGTAATAAGCTGTTGTTCGGTTTGGCTAGCTACAATCTGAATATGCACGTGGTTTTGCCCAGCAAAGAACAACCCCTGCCCAACCGGGAAATTCGCCAGGCGTTTTTTCTCTTCCTCGGTGAGCTTAAATACGTCGGCCAGTACGTCGACGGCGCTCGGCGACTGTTTAAGCAGTAGCTGCATGCTAGAGTTGGCCACGATAGCTCGGCCCATTTTACTACCCATGAAATCTTCGACATCTTGGGTAATTGTCGTCAGCCCCAAGAAATATTTGCGAGCGCGCTTGGCCAAGCTAAACAAGAAATTAGCCGAATCATCATATTTGAGCAGCTGCCAGGCTTCGTCGACGATCAACATACGCTTTTTTTGGACACTGCGCGTGATATTCCAGATATGTGACAGCACAATATACATGGCGACAGGCCGCAGCTCGTCCTCTAGGTCGCGAATATTAAATACTACCATATTATTGTTGATATCAATATTCGACTGCTGGCTAAATATCCCAGCGAACGTACCAGTGGTGTATTTGCGTAGCCGCTGGGCCAGTGCAGGGCCAGTGCCGCCCATGTGCAGCAGCGTGTCGTAGAGGTCGCCGATGACTGGCGGCGTGGAGTTGTGCGTCAGTGGATCGCTGGTGATCCCAGCGCGAGCGTAGGTGTCGATTAGCGCTTGGTCGAGGTCGGCCTCTTCGGCAGGGCTAAGTGCCGATACCGCTTGACCGTTCGCAGCGATCTGGCTGCCACCCAGCATCAGCCGAAACAATCCATGCAGCGTCACTAGGTTTGCCCGCAGCGCGTCCCCTGCCTCGTCGCTATCGATCACGCGCGGCAGATCAAATGGATTAACCCGTGTATCGCTATTCAGGCTCAGCCGAATATAGCTACCGCCCACCGCGTCAGATAATTTTTGGTACTCATTCTCGGGGTCGATAATCAAGATGTCGCTGCCGAGCATCATACTGCGCAGCGCTTCTAGCTTGACTGTAAACGATTTGCCCGCACCCGACTTCGCAAACACCACCATATTGGCGTTCTCTAGGCTAAATCGGTCAAAGATAACCAGCCCATTGTTGTGCATATTAATGCCATACAGTACGCCCTTTTCTTGGGTCAGGTCGGCGCTGGTAAACGGAAAGCTCGTACTGATCGCGCCGGTGTTCATATTGCGGCGGATTTGCAGCTGATCTGTCATTTGTGGCACGGCGCTGTTCATGCCCTGTTCTTGCTGGCTGCTGGCAACCTTACTCAGTACCAGTTGCTGCCCAAATATCGTCTCGATCTTGTGCTGAATAAAGCTTAGCTCGTCGAGGCTGTCGGCATACATCGTAACATACAACCCAAAGCGAAAGAACCGCTCCGCCCCCACCTGAATCTGATCACGCAGCTCCTCGGCGTCGTTCAGCGCCGCCTCAAGGCCAGGGTCGCGTGTTCGGCCCTTTTCGGCATTGATCGACATGCTGGCTTCCATCTGGGTGACTTTTTTCTTCAGGTTATTGAGCACCACCTGGCTGTCGACCGGATAAATATACATGCTTAGGTCGAGCACCTCGTCGATATTGATGATAGAGCTCAGCCAGCCCGTGTAAATTTCGCGCGGATAGGCATAAATATAAATCGTGCGGCCGTATTTGGTGCCTAGGCGAAAATAGCTGGAGTGGATTTCGATACTCGACGGCGCGATCAGATCGCGTAGCGTAGTAATGCCCTTTAGAAACGCCTGTTCTACCTCGGCTTGTTCGCGGGCGCGCTGCTCGGCGGCGATATCTACAGCATCTTTCTTGCGTGGCATCAGGCTGCTCCTCCCGACAGATCAGCGCGCGGCGCTTGGCCGTCGCCTTTTCGTGTGTACATATTGGTCATCAGCTCGAAATCCCCCAACGGTTCGCGCACGGCAGTATCGGGGTTGTAGACATTGTAATACAGTTCACCCAGTTCCTTGGTATTTAGCTGCACGCACTTGATACCCATCTGAAACAGCCCACTCATTACGGTGTCGACGCGGTTTTTGATCTCGTCTTTGGCCTTGTCGTAGGTCGCTTTGTCGATACGGGTGACACCAGAGGCTTTTTTGCCGATCAGCGCGCCAAATAGCCCGCCTTTTTTGACATCGGCGAGCTTGGCGAGATCACCGGTGGGATAATACGGCACCACGATAAAAAAGCTTTTGTCCATGATATTCGCCTCTTGGCTTAGTACATCGATGAAATTAATATAATCATCCATCAGCACATTTAGTAGCATGTTTTCTTGGTTGCGTCGGATGCCCTCGAGCCGTTCGATATAGGGGCCAATGTCGACGCGCTGCGACCGCACCAGTATCTGCACTGGGTAATTGAGCGAGTTTAGGAAATTCTGGTAGCTATATTCCACACCTTCGCGTTCACGTTCGCTCATTAGGTCGAAGTTGATCGACTTGCAGGCAATTACCGCGCGAAAAGATCCATCGTTCATGATCACCATGCCATCACGCAGCTCAGATAGCAGCAGGCTGTTTTGGGCGGTGGTTTGGGTGGATTTTTTGGGCACGGGTGGGGTGGAGTTTGCCATGGTGGGTGGCGTCGCTGCAGTTGGTACACCAGCCGACATCTGGGCGTCTGGCGCAGGTGCCATTGGCGATGTAGCTGCGCTGCCTATTACCATCTCCTGCACTGGTGGTGCAGTGGGCGTAGTTGGCTGCTGTGGAATCAGCGGCTGACCCATGGGTTGTTGGTTGTTTGGCGGCATCCCACTCCTTTTGCGAGCAAATAGATTACCTGAGCGAAATCACTACTTCGCCGTCGTCTTTGTCGGCTTGCTTGGCTTCGCGTTCGTGGATGCGATTGCCCTCGCGTTGTAGTGTCTCGACAGATAGCCCATGACTATTGTTGACAAGATTCATTATACCAGGTGATACAGGGGTTGCGCTAGTGCTTGGCGCGGGTTCGGGGCGCGCACTGTGGATTTGCTCGCGGCTGTCGAGCGGCTGGATCACCGACTGGTGAATTGTCGGGTACGGATTGTAGTCGAGATGTGGCTGCGGCTCTAGGTTCGGTGCCGCAGGTGTGGCAGGTGTAGCTATAGCCACAGTCGGTTGGCTACCTGCAGGTTCCGACCCTGAGCGCACCGCCTCGATCATCGCGCTGCGTCGCCGTTGGTCGGCCTCGGCGATCATCGTGTCAAGCGATTGTGACCGCATAGCATGTTCGTCTAGCATATCCTCGGCCTGCTGTGCAGCGTAGTACACGTCCGACTGCATCGAGCTGTTTTCGCCCGGCATGGCCGTATGGCGGATTGCCCACCCCTGGGTATCGACAATATCTGCCAGGTACGATAATCGTCGCTCTGCTTCACCAATACCAAGCGACTTGGTGCGCTCTACCTCGACAACCTTTGGCGCAGTGATCTCGATCAGGCTATCGATACCATCAGGCACCCATAGTCGGCGTTTTGGTTTTAGGTGGTACGACACCAGCGCCGCCATGTACACCTCCATTGGCTGATCCTTGCGTAGTGGTAGCGCCAACGTGCCAAAAAACACCATAGGCGGTAGCGCCACCACCGCCAGTGGCGGTAGCAAATTCCACAATCCCCAGCCAATCGCACCCGACATCGCCACAATAATCAGGTAAATAAACTGCCGAAAACTAAACGGCCCGATCAGTTTATCATCGGCTTCAACATCTTGGGCTACTTTATATACTGCCATACGCTACTACCATCCTTATGGGGCTGGTGGGGTGTAGCCACCAGATATTGCGTGATTGCGCAATATATCACCTTCTTTTTGTCCAATTTCTTCCGCGCCTTGAGCTGTAAGGATACTTTGAGCACGTGCTGGCGAGAATCCACCAGATGAAACTGCTGCTTTCATCGCTCCTTCGACCTGTCCCATGCCTTGTTTATCCGATAATCCTTCCCAGGTTTTCGCGTCATCCCCAACATCTTTTAGTGACCTATGAGCGCCATCTACAGACCAGGCATATACATCTGCTGCGCGACCTTTCATATTAGACGAAGCAATATCTTTTCGTAATTGGACGCCCACATCACTTGTTGCATTTACACCCATGAGTGCAGAGCGAAGCGTATCAGCGCCCTTATTCCCCATTCCCATCAAGATTTCCTGAGCTGCCCGTGCGGTAATCGCATCATTTGCCTTTACCGCGTCCGTAAGCGCTTTTTGCATCTCGGCAGCCTTATTAGCGGGATCCTTTACACTTAGTGTGAGGCGACTCGTCGCACTTTGTATCTGTGCCTTGTCGACATCGAGCATAATCTTATCAGGATTAATGCTGTCGAGATACGATTGCTGCCTTGCCTGATACAGCGGTGCGCGTTGCCCCGCTACCTTTTCGGCAAATTTGTCATCGGTTACTGCTGCCTGGGCGACTTGCTCTTTCTGTAATTCAGATAATTGTTCTGCTCGGCCGCTGCTAACTGCATTGCGACGATTACGGAAGTTGATAACCTGACGCCTTCCAAACATTGATCGCTTGTTCGGATCCAGTGCTCTCAGCCGTCTTGACACATTACTATCCTCACGGAATTTTTGAGCGCCCTTTTTCATGCGGTCAAATGGCCCCTTGTTGGGATTATTCACGAACCCTGTCACGCGCGAAATTAGGCTAGTTGCCCCCGAGATTATCGTTTTGATTAGTAATAGTGGCAAGATTGCCGCCGCCGCGCCTGCCGTTTGCGTAGCAACGCGTATTACTGGGTCGGTAATTCCAGCGGCTGAATTCATAATAATTACCGAAGACAAATGTGATGCCCCAAATAGCACGCCAATTACCGGATATACGACCAGTAGCGCCTTAAACATATCCTTCCATTTTTTGAACAACCCCTCGGTATTTGGCAGCAGATACGCCACAAATGCGATCGGCGACACCACAATTAGTAGAATAATCAGCGCTTGGCGCAGGATCAGCCCCACAAATACCGTCACGATCGTCACCAACACCATCACTAGCGCCGGTAATAGCACCGACAGCCCTGCATACACTGCGATCGCTCCGCCCAGCACGGCCGCTGCTAGCCCCGTCCAGCCGTTGCCCTGAGTAACAAGATCTTCTTTATAGGCTGATACGGGTATTTGCGACCCAAACAGCCCATTAAAGCTCGCACCGATAATATTAGAGATATCAACCGCAATCGCACACAGCCAGAACGATACGTTCACCAGGATTGCACATATAATCAGCTTTGGCAGCAGTTTCTTTACGCCGTAATTACTAATACCCATAGAGGTAATTTGCGCATACATAATAACAAGAAACGCAATCGCAAACAGTACATTGGCGATATTGCGCATCTTCGTCCAGGCATCATATAGTGACGCGTTACCACCCGCCGTAGATAATGGCTGCACGACTAGCAGTGAGCTGACGAGGGTATATGATTGATCAGTAATCTTGGACATCACGGTGACCACTGGGCAGATGAGCCAGCCGATGCCTTCGACCGCACAGGTGGCTTTATTTCCCGTCGTCGGATCGCCCGTAATAGAGCCAAGGTTTTTGGCCTGGTCGGGGTGGCTGCGGTAATAGGCTGCGGCTGCCGGCGCATTATCACTGATATTCTGGGCAATTTGTCGACAGGTCATCGACTTGTATCCGCCCCTGGCTTCATTAAATACCGCAACCTCGTCTGTGCCCGTGGTGCCAGATTTGTAGGCAAATGCAATATTTTGCCCGTCAGGCGTCAGCGCACCGGTCGCCGGGTCTATCATTTTACTGATGCGCACGCCCTTATTACTATCGGCAAGGCCAGCGTCATTCGTTCTCGTGGCCCCACAGCCATCCTTGGTATCGGTGAACAGGGAGTAAAAAAAGTAATAACTCCCCGCACCTTCAAGTGGCGGCTCCTTGCCCCACTTCTTGGCAATATTACCACCTAAATTATTGGCAATGACATCCTGGAATTTTGCGGTATAGTCGGCGTCGCCATTACGATCAAATCCAATGGCTGTAAGCATTTCCCCACCCGAACCGTAGCCGTAGAGCGATATCATATCGCGTATCCAGTCGGCGTCGCCACAATCGTAGAAGTGCCCATCTGCTCGGGGTAGGACACGCTTGTTGGTGTTGCTCTTAAACCACGCCCCGCCATTGGCATCCTCGGTAGAGATATAGCCGCTACTATAATTACCGCCAATGCGGTTAAAGATCGCGCCCTGGTATAGGCAGGACTGTAGCGAGCGGAAATACAAGAATGCCTTTACCTGCTCCTCGGGCGTGGCCGAGCTAGCCGTCGCAGCGTAGGACGGCGCAGGCAGGCTGATCGAGGCTACGATACTCGAAAGTAGCACCATGACCGCTAGTAATCCTATCGAAAATCTCTTCATAGTTGTTATGTTTATTTAACCACGATTACACTAATATTCCTAGATACCAAAAAGCTCGCTCCGTGGGGCGAACTTTATTTGGTTGTGGAGGTAATTTACTTGCCGGGATTGTATGAGAGATCGTTCATACTCCAGTTATTGATTGCCCAGTTACCCTTTTCGTCCACATGTGGATTGACAAGCGTGACGTCGATTAGGCGATCGGCTGGTTGCACACCATTGACTACCGGCTTGTCGATCAGGCGCATTGTATAGACAAGAGTTTTTTGGTCAAGAGTATAGTTGACTGATGCTGGGTCCAGCGTGACGTCGAATGTATAGGCGCCATATGTTTCGGCTCGGCCTGCTTCATCGAGGATATATTCGCGTACGTTGGCGTGCTTACCATCTGAAGAGGTGGTGTTAGGGTAGCCAAGGTTAAAGCCTTTTTTGAACCAAGTATCATAGCCACCAGCTCCGTTGAGGCCGTTGATCATCATATCGCTGTATCCATCTACCGTCAGGCCCTTGCTCTCAAATGCGTTCTTGAGCTCCTTAGCCGAGGTACCGGCGCCCAGCAAGCCTTTCCAGTAAATCGTTGCAGCCTTGGCCAGCTCTTTCTCGTTTTTTGCGGTGGTCGACGAAATCGTCGCGGCGGCAACAATCTGATCTGGCGTCATATTGGCTAATTTGTCAGGGGTAAGATTTGCGGCGTATTTCTCTAATTCGCTGAGGGGCACAGTAGTCTCGTGAGTTGTCGGTTGCGACTGTGTAGTGCCAGTAGCCGTGACTTCGCCGCCGGGGTTGGGTTTTTCACCACAGCCAGCTAAGCCAATTGCTGTAGCAGCGAGTATAGTACCTGCGGCTAAACGCTTGCCCGGTAGGTGCTCGAGGAAGAGGTTTGTTGATCGTTCCTGATGTGCCATGTCGTTGTATTTCCTTTCGCTGCATAAGAGCGAGTTATTACTACTAACGAGGTATAAGCTGCATTATATACCATATTTACTAAAAAGTCAAGCCGGTTATGGTAAGTGATATAGTTATATCTTGAATCTCTCGAACACTTCGATAGCAGCGCGGGAGGCAGCCTGGGCAATTTCGGGGGTTTTAAGGATGGTGGTTGCGGCTTCGCGCATGGCGTTGTAATTAGAATCGATAGCTCGTTGCTCAGCTGCATTAAGAGCGGTGTATGCAGGAGTTGATTTGATAGTATACATAGATTCGAGCGCGGTGGCATCCATTCCGGCGAGAACATTCGCCTTGATTTTACCGGCCTTAATATTGTAGAGTATCGCCGCCTGTTCGCTGGCATCACCGTAGTAGGTGCCCTGTGAGATATCGTCGATGGTCTTAGTGCCCCAAAATACTGCCTTGCCCGGCAGACCAGCTTGTGGAATAAGCTGGGAGATGGTTGTGCGGTATTCGTAGGTAGCACCCTTGACCAGGTTGCCACTGGCGTCGGTGTAGGCGCCAGATTGGTCGATGATTTCCTTGATCTGTGTATAAGCGCCGGTCTTGAGCTGGCTGTCGATGGCGGCTTCGCGGGCGAATTCGTCGTCTTTTTTGAAGGTGTAGGTAGCGCCATTTTTGGTTTTGATGACATCTCGGCCCATGGCGACGTCTTGGCGCTCGTTGGAGCTGAGGTTGAAGTGCTGCATCAGCTGGGATTTCTCGCCGATGCGGTCATTGTATTCTTTGCGGTACGAGGCGATAGCCGATGCTAGCACTGTTTCGGCACCCTCGGCACCGCGAATACCGCCAGCGTATTCGCGGATAGCGTCGCGATTTGCGAGCAGCGCCTGGGTAAGTTGGGATTTTTCTTGCACTTCGGCCTGTGATTTGCGCATGCCGGTCAGGGCGATCTGCTCGGATGTTTTGGTGGCGTCTTCGATCAGTTTCGCCATATCGCGGGTTTGTGGCCCATGCACGGCGCTGTATTCACCTGCTTTGAGCTCGGCGTGGGTAGCATCCATGATGGCCTTTTGCAGACTCGATTGATCCGTGGTGACACGGAGTTTCAGCTCGCGCTCGCGCAGCAGCTTGTTGCTGTTGAGCGATTCATTCCAACGGTGCTCGTCTTCGGCATCGATGAGCTGGCGCTGGTGGGCGAGGTTTTTGGCGGCAACGGTCGCTTCGCGGCCATATTGGCTGCGGCGGTAGCGGTTTTCGCTCATATCTTGATTACGCTTGTGTTCTTCTTCGTCGCGGCGGTTACGCTTGAAGTTAGCGCGGCGGCGGCGAGCCAGCAGGCTGGTGCCGGTGGCGATTTGCTTAGTCCCTTTGCGGTCGCGGTATTGTGAACCCCAGTTGCGGGTGCGGTCGACCAGGCCCTTGTTGGGGTTGTTGACGATGCCCATGACGCGGCCCAAGAACCCGCCGCTAAACTTGACCAGCAGCGGCGTGACATACAGTGGGGCCGCCATGACCGCAAAGCCAAAAATCAGCTGTGCGGCCGAGGTAGCACTGTAAATCATTACCCGCCCCGCTAGCTGGGCGGCACCAAACACCACAGCAAAGGCCGGGAATAGCACCAGTAGCGTGATCAGGGCATCTTTCCACTTGTCGAAGTATTTGTTGGTATTTGGCAGAATGTAGGCGATAAATGCCAAGGGTGCGATCATGATGAGGGTCATGATAATGGCTTGACGAGCGGCTAGCACTACCACTGCGGTGATGACGGCTAGGCCAACGCCGACCAGTACCGGTAGCAGGAAGGTCCAAGCACCAGCGAACGAGATTTTGCCAGCAAACGCAAGCCCGGCGATCGTAATGCCGCTAAGCCCGGCAAGCACGTGTTCGGCCAGGTTTTTCCAGGTGAGTTGATTAGCCAGTACGGCTTGGTTAGTGACAGAGTCGCCGATATGCAGGAAAAGCTGATTGATGCTCGAGCCAAGGATGTTTGAGAGGTCGATAGCGACCGAGCACAGCACAAATGACACGTTGATCAGGATGGCGGCGAGGACGAGTTTTGGCAGGGATTTTTGGATGCCATACTGCGAGATGCCCATGCTGGTGATGTTGGAATAGATGAGGATGAGGAATACGATGACTAGCAGGACGTTGGCGATATTGCGCATATATTCCCAGCCCCGGTAGACGGCCGTTGAGCTGTCGCCGGTGAGTAGGTCGATGGTCATGAAGCCGCTGATGATGCTAAATAGATAATCCATGCCGTTGGCCATACCTTGTGCGACTGAGCAGACGATCCAGCCGATGCTTTGCACGCCACAGGTTTGGCCGGTGGTGTTTTGGTCGGGGGCTTGGTTGGTGCCGTCGCCGATCGAGATGGTTTGCTTGGCGCCTTTTGCTTTGTACTGGCTGGGCGGGGTGTAGTCGTACAGAGCTAGCGAGGCGGAATTAAGCTGGTTGGGCGTCGAGCCAGGGGCAAAGAGAATGTTCTCAGCGGTTGTGGGGCTGGTCGAGGTGTCGAGGTACTGGTAGACATGAGTACCGGCTGGTTCGCCACGCGAGTCGTTATCGCCGATGTCTGGTACGGGTTTGTAGGTTTTGCTGTCGACCACTAGGTCGCCGCCCTGCCACTGGGCACCCAGTGCAGCTGCATCATGAGGGGTGAGAATGTTCGCAAAAACCGCCGTTATCGCCACCAGGACAACAGCCAGGAACGTTCGAATCGATGGCCGACCGAACACAGAGTGTTTGAACGATTCCCACATATCGAGTCAATATTACCATTTTATAGCCAAAAAGTCAATACTTATGCTTGATCTTGTATCTGTAAGGCCTTGCACGAACGGCATAAGTATCGTATTGTTGGAAGTGATATGAACATAAAACAAAAAAGTATACTGACGCTAGGCCTGATGCTGGGGACGACGATCTGGGCCGCCGCCCCTGTTGTGCAGGCCGCCGACAACACCAGCTGTGGCACCAAAACCTCTATCATCTCTTGCCCTAGTGGCACCGACAACAACAGCAGCGATGTCAAAAAGAACGCCACCTGGGCGCTGCTGATACTGGTGTTAAATGTGCTAACGGCCGGCGTGGGAATAGCGGCGGTGGGCGCGATTGTCTATGCCAGCATCCTGTACACTTCGGCCGCCGATAATGCCGGCCAGCTCGAAAAAGCCAAAACCATCATTCGTGATACCGTGATTGGGCTGGTGTTCTATGGATTTATGTATCTGATCATCAACTTTATTACGCCAGGAGGATTATTCACTTGATGAAACGATTACAAACGGCGCTGCTTGCGGCTGCCCTACTGGTTACGACTATGGGTACGCTGGGCGTAGCGAGCGCACCATCGGTACAGGCGGCCAGTGGTACCAGCTGCGAAAAGCGACTACTGACATTCCCGGTCTGGTACCGCGGCGTGTACGACCCCGCTACCTGCGAAATTGTCTCGCCCGACAAAGTAAAGGGCGGCTTGCCTGGCTTTATCTGGCAGATTGCGCTGAATATCATCGAGATTGCGCTGCAAGCCGTCGGTTACCTTGCGGCCGCATACATCATCTGGGGTGGTTACAAATACATTATCAGCACCGGTAATCCTGGTGACATGGCCAATGCCAAAAAAACCATTCTCAATGCCATCATTGGCCTCGTTATCTCGATTGGATCGGTAGGCATCGTTAACCTGATAGCAGGAGCGCTCCGATGAGGATATTCACCATCCTTGCCGAGACCAGCAAGCTAAACCCTGGGGATATCGGCTATAGCGGCGTCACCGATGCCGCCAATCCCCTGCAGGGGCTGCTAAACACAGCCTATGCGTGGGGTGCAATTATTGCCATTATCGTGATCGTGATCGCGGGGTATTTGTTTACGACGTCTAATGGCGATTCTAGCCAAGTTACGCGGGCACGCAATGCCATTGTCGCGGCGGCAGTTGGCCTGATCGTGATTGCCTCGGCGTTTGTGATTACACAGTTTATTATTTTTAGAGCGACCTAAGTCTACAAGGAGACAATATCGAGATGAAAAAATTCCTAAAAACCATAACCATACTCGGCGCCGTACTGCTTGGCGGCCTTGTCGCGAGCCCGGCAGCTGGGGCAATCAATGTCTTCCAAAGCTGTACCAATGCCACCGATAGCGCGGTGTGCAAATCGCAAAACGACAGCGCCGCGGGCCTGATCGAAAAAGTCGTCAACACTATGCTGTTTATTCTGGCAGGAGTCGCGGTGATCATGATCGTCATTGGTGGCATCAAGTATACTACCTCTAGTGGTGACCAATCGGGCGTTAATAGCGCCAAAAACACCATTATGTACGCCGTCATCGGCCTGATTGTAGCAATTATGGCCTACGCTATTGTCAATTTTGTAATTAATCGTATCAAATAACCCCTCGCTCGGGGAAAGGAACTACCATGAAAAAATTTGCAACCCTTATCACTACGTTTGCCATTGCCGTACTGGGCAGCGTGGCCGTATTGCCTCTCGCTGCGCAGCCGGCCCACGCAACCACCACCGACGAAATGACAAAGGGGTATCAAGCAGCAGGTGGCGGTAGTCAGACATCATCGACCGCCAGCCTGTCGAGCCTGATCAAGACCGTGATTGACGTCCTGCTCTATGTTCTGGGCGCCGTTGCCGTCATCATGATTGTCATCGGTGGCATCAAGTACACCACCTCAAACGGCGACCAAGCGCAGGTTACCAGTGCCAAAAACACCATCATGTATGCCGTCATCGGCTTGATCGTGGCGATTATGGCCTACGCTATTGTCAATTTTGTAATTAACGCCTTCAAATAAGAGGTGTACAGTCGCCGTAAAATCTGCTATAACTAGACATGAACTACGCTTTTTTAGGAAAGGAAAAACCATCAACATGAAAGCAACAATCAAAAAACTCATCGCAAGTACACTCATCGTGCTGGGGCTCGTCTCTGTTACGGCGCTCGCAGCAGCCACGCCTACCTACGCATTCGACCTCGGTCTTGGCGATGGCGCAAAATCTGCTCAGGGCAAAGACCAGCAGGGTGACGCCGGCTGTTTGTTTGGTACCGAAGAGGGCTGTACCGGCCAGGGAATTTTCCGTACAGTGACGAACGTGCTGCTGTTTATTATCGGTGCAGTCTCGGTGATTATGCTGATCCTTGGTGGCTTTAAATATACCACCTCAAACGGCGACCAAGCGCAGGTTACCAGTGCCAAAAACACCATTATGTACTCGATCATTGGTGTTATCGTCGCAATTCTGGCCTTTGCTGCGGTCAACTTTGTGATCACTAGCTTCGCGCAGCAATAGATCTGCCCTCCTATTCTCAGCCCGCCGTGCAACTATCGTAGCCGGCGGGTTTTGGGTGTACGGGTGCGCGCCTACAAAAACACCCTCATCGAAATGAGGGTGTGTGATATCCGCTAGCGAGGCTACTGGATGGCGATTTTCTTGGCTTGTTCTTGCTTGACTTTGGTGAAGCTGATGGTCAGAACGCCGTCCTTGAGGACTGCGCCGACTTCGTCTTCCTTGACAGCCACAGGTAGTGCCAGCGTGCGGCTAAATTCGCCCCAGTAGCATTCCTGGATGTGCCAATTGGTCGCACTGGTGTCGTCGCCGCTCGACAACGTGCCGGTGATCGTTAGGATGCCATCAGAGATGCTGACGTCGAGGTCTTCTTTGTTGACACCAGGGGTGCGAGCCTTGACGATGAGTCGCTCTTCGGTCTCGAATACGTCAACGGCCAGCTGACCAGGCAGGTCTTCCTCGGCGTCGTTCCAGTTGTTTGGGTCTGGTTGGGCAGATTGCTGCGGCTCGCTCACCATATCGTCGTCATCATTTAGGAATGCCGCGGCGAGCTCGTCTTCAATCAATAAGTCGTCATTTTGTTTACGGGCCATGATATCCTCCACTTTCTCAGGCTGTCTTGTTGACAAATAGTCTGTTCGCATTATAGCTAACCTCTGGCGTATAATCAATAAATAGATGCAACTAAACGTAAAAAATACAATACTCCGTAGCCTGGCCAATGCCCTTGCGCCCCACTACTGTGTGTCTTGCGACCGCGTTGGTGGCGTTTTGTGTGAGTGTTGTAGAGAATACTACATAGAACAATTGTTCGAACAATGCTTAGTTTGTGGCTTAGTGACCAGTGGCGCTGGAGCGTGTGGGCGCTGCCGTCCACAGGTGGCCTATTCGAGGGGCTGGGCCGCTACGGAGCGCGACGAGGTGATTGGCCGGCTCATTGATGAATACAAATGGCGGCACAACGCCGCCGCACTTGATGCTTGTGCCACACTCCTAGATGACGCGGTGCCGATATTACCGCCAGATACCATTGTGGTGCCCGTGCCGACAATTGCTCCACATGTGCGACAGCGCGGCTTTGCCCATGCAGAGCGCATTGCCGCAGCATTCGCCCGGCAGCGCCGCCTTCCCTATCGGGCCGTGGTGACTCGGCGGGCAAACTACGTCCAGCGTGGCAGTACGCGTCGTGCCCGGCAGCGTCAGGCCAGCGAGTCGTATGATTGCACGATAGCGACCACGGGTGGCCGGTATGTGGTGATTGATGATGTCATGACTACAGGAGCGACGCTCGATGCGGTGGCGCGCGTACTGCGCCAGCGGGGCGCCGAGGAAGTATACGTGGCGGTGGTAGCGCGACAGCCGCTGGATGACGCGGCGTAGGGTGAGTGGTATGATACCATACAAAACGACCCCTGTTTGGGGCGCCTGCCGATGGAAGTGCTAGAGGCGGCGTGGCTCAGGTCAACACAGTCGCTCGCGCTTCGCGCACCCACAACTGATAGTTGAGCGCGTGCAAAAAATAAAAGACGGCAATGCCGTCTTTTATTTACTAGTAATTACTTTTAGGCTTGAGACTGTTCAGTAGTAATCCAAGTTTGCAAGACACGAAGCTGGTCAATGTCTTTTTGCTGCTCTTCAGCAGAAAGCTCGTCGAAAGGCTTTGCGAGGTCAGGATTGCCCCACTCTGGGTGCTGTACCCACTCGTTGCGGGCAATCCAGTTATCGTGAATTAAACCACCGTATTCGCTCCGCACCGCTGGGTCCGACAAGTCAAGACCAGACAGTGCATCTGTGCCGCGCTCGTCAACTAAACCAACAAGATACTCGGCACCACCGCGATTTTACTCTTTCCAATACTCAGAGAACTGGTCATATGGCGTGTTGGCGATATCAATAACCTTGCCCGCTGCCTCAGCCGCCGCCGCTTCAGGTGTCCAACCGTCGGCCACTAAGTCTGCTGCAACATCTTCTGTCGATTTGCCGCGAAGGTCTTTCTCGCCGTTTGCACCACGCCATGCAGGTTTAAAAATCGACTCGCCGTTCTCATCCTCGCCGATTTTCGGGTAATTTTTCTCTGCGTAATCGCGTGCAAGAGGTATGGCTAGCGATTCAACGCGAGGGTCGCGCAATTTTTCTTGTGCTTCTGGGCTTGAACCTAGTATTTCAGTCATGGCCTGTTTCCTTTTTAATACTAACGTGGTTTTTGTTTTAATTTTGGCTATCTTTTATATTAGCACACTTGAGGGATTTTGTCAATGATTGCCCCTGTTGCGCCATCAGCTTCCATAACTCCGAAACTTTCAACAATGAAAACACATCTGCTGCCTGTGGGGCGATAGAACAGGTCAGCCATAACATGACCAACTTCGTTAAACGTGATAATACCGTTCCAACTATGGTTTTCGACTGGCTAAAAATCATCACTCTCGACCAATTAACCGCTACTGTCGTGTTTAGGGTCGTACAGTATGGCTTGACTCAACAATCGAGTCGAAAACCATCATCTGCTTGCTCAGAAGTTCTTATATTTACTACATGGCGGAGAGGGCGGGATTCGAACCCGCGGTGAGTTGCCCCACGCTGGTTTTCAAGACCAGTACCATCAACCACTCGGTCACCTCTCCGTGGGTGACCTCGATATTTTAGCAGAGAGTCAGTCGAAAGGCAAAGTGCCCTTCCTCTCCCCGCTAAATAAAACTGACGACCCGTATAGATATAGGTCGTCGATTTTATCTGGCGGAGGAGGGGAGATTCGAACTCCCGCTGCAGGTCTCCCCACACTAACGATTTAGCAAACCGTCCCCTTCAGCCACTTGGGTACTCCTCCGTACTTGTGGAAAAGCTACACACGTAGCTCCTGCCCGGCACGTAGAGCGGCGGGATAAGCTAGCCGCTTATTTACCGGTATGATACGTTCCGCGCAGCAGCCACTTGGGCGCGCTAGTGAGCTACAAAAGTACGATAACTCACCTATTGTAGCACATCTTACGGCAGAGGTGGTAGGTGTGACATATTTCACCAAAACAGCAGGCGAGCAATCGACAGCGAGCGCCTATCATGGTATCATATTTGGTAGATATGAAAAAAGTCATTACTACCCTTGCCACATCAACCCTTCTCGCTGTAAGTGCGGTTATGCTACTGACGCTGGGATATAGCCCATTTGTTGGCGCCGAGGGCCTCAACACCCAAAGTGGCGCTGCGGCCGCAAAGGGCGCTGAACAGCCAACCAATCTTACCGGTGCGACCGGGGTATTTTCGACGGTTACGAATGTGCTGCTGTTTATCATCGGTGCCGTCGCTGTTATCATGATCATCGTCGGCGGCCTACGCTATATTACTTCTGGGGGCAACTCCGCCAACGTTACCGCTGCCAAAAACACCATTCTGTATGCGCTTGTTGGGGTAATTGTGGCAATCTTGGCATTTGCCGCAGTCAACTTCGTCATCGGCAGTTTTACCGCTGGTAGCGGCACCAACGTTTAGATAGTGGCACCTGCTGGCATAGTCGGTGGGCTCAAGGATATACCGCCTATAATATTGTTCATGCTATACTAACAATATGGAGCCAACATCAGAACCCGCTGCTAGTGACCAGGGTGAAGACATCGAGATCGGCGTCGGTATTGCCGAAGATCTCGCCGATACGCCGGTGCACTGGCAGGCTACCGAGTACCTTCACCGCGAAAAAGATGCGCGATGGTTTGGGCTATTTGTCCTGGTGGTAGTGGGGTTACTTATTATCTCGATCTGGCTAATGGATTCGTGGACCTTCGCGGCGCTGATCGTGGTAATGGCCGCGGCGCTGATTGTATATATCAAGCGTCCACCGGCAGTAATTAATTACACACTGAGCCGCAAGGGGCTGTATATCAACGATACACTGCGGGTGTTCGATGAATTTAAGAGTTTTGGTGTGCTGCGCGATGAGGGCGAGTATTCGATTATACTGATTCCGCGCAAGCGTTTTCAGCCGGCGCTTACGGTGTATTTCCCCGAGGCATCGGGCGAAGAAATCGTCGATATGTTTGGTGCGCGTCTGCCAATGCACGAGCCGCACCTCGATTTTATGGACCAGATTGTTCGCAGACTGCGCATCTAATACCTTGCCCCTACCCCTGATATGTGGTACACTTAGTGAGTTATATGCACCTATAGCCTGCTATAGGTCAAAAGATAGCAAGTATGCACCCGTAGCTCAGCTGGATAGAGCGTTGGCTTGCGGAGCCAAAGGCCACAGGTTCGAATCCTGTCGGGTGTACCAATAGAATCACCTCACGTTTGTGGGGTTATTTTATTGCTCGTCTGCTGCGGGCGCGTCCAACCATCCAACCATCAAGAACCATCAAGGTCCGCTAACACCTCACAGCATTTTATTTCATCTGTTAAGGGATTATCCTTTTTTGGGGTTGCCGTTATGATGGCGCACAAAATGTGGTACGGTGGGCTATAATATAGACATACGGAGAGATGCAGGAGTGGTTGAACTGGCACGCCTGGAACGCGTGTAAAGGGGCAACTCTTTCGAGGGTTCGAATCCCTCTCTCTCCGCCACGAGAAAACGCTTCATGGCCTGCCAGCGGCCCTGAAGCGTTTTCTTTGATAGGCTAACAGCATTATGTTGCTAATTTGTCAAAAAATGCCCTTAGCGTGTATTGCAAAATCTCCTCACAGCGGCCTATAATAGATAGAAATGGCAACTGCGAGCCCCGAACCACTGATTGAGCTGCGAAACCTGGTCAAGCGATACGGCCTGGGTGACGCTCAGCACAACGCCCTCGACGGCGTGACGCTTACTATTGACCGGGGCGAATTTATCACTATCATGGGGCCAAGCGGCTGCGGCAAAACGACCCTGCTGAATATTCTGGGTCTGCTCGACCGTGCTACCGATGGCGAGTATGTGCTCGAGGGCCGTACGGTGCAGCGGCTCAGCAATTCGGCACATGCCCGCATTCGTTCCGAAAAAATCGGCGTCGTATTCCAGAGCTTTAACCTGATTAATCGCCTGAATGTGATCGAAAACGTCGCCCTGCCACTCACTTACAAAGGCGTGCGGCGCACCCAGCGCCTCGAGCGCGCTAGCGAAGTGCTACGCACCTTTCATCTAAACGAGCGCGAATATTACCTGCCCTGGCAGCTGTCGGGTGGCCAAATGCAGCGAGTTGCGATTGCGCGTGCGCTGGTAAACGACCCCTCGATTATTCTCGCCGACGAGCCCACGGGCAACCTCGATAGCCGATCGAGCCATGTCATCATGGAAGAGCTCTCCGACCTTCATCGTCGCGGCAACACCATCATTATGGTCACGCACAACCCCACTCTTATTAGCTATGCCACCCGCGTTATTCATATGCTAGATGGCCAGATTGCCACCGACACCAAGACCGACCGTGCGCCAAAACGTACCACTAGCAGTAAGATACCGCTCGCTGCTCGTCGCGCAAAAACTACCCCAAAAGCCGCTAAATCACGCAAAAAAGGAGCCAAAAAGTAATGCGCCAACCCCTGATTTTTGAACATGTGTATGGCGCGGTTCATTCGCTGCGTTCGACACGCACGCGCACGCTGCTGACGGTGCTAGGCATTACGATCGGCATCGCTAGTATCACAACGATCCTGGCGCTGAGTGCTGGTGTCACACGAGTAGTAGCGCACCAAGTTGATCAGCTTGGTGGCAATTTAGCGGTGATTCGCCCCGGCGTGCCGACCAAAAGCGTCAACGAGCTGACAACGCCGGTATCGCAGCAATTTTATAGCACTAGTACGCTTACCACCAGTGACGTCGATCAGCTCAAAAAATTGCCCAGCATTACCGCCGCCGCGCCGCTGATGATCCTTAATGGCTCGCTCAAGGCAGATCAGACTACGGTCGCCAATAGCATGGTGCTCGCCACGACACCCGATTTTTTCCAAATGACGCAGCTCGAAACACGTGACGGCCAGGTGCTGAATGATGTTGCGAATGCTACAACAGCAGTGATTGGCCAGCAGCTGGCGGTCGATTTGTTTGGTAGCGAAAAACCCATTGGCCTGACGTTTACGCTGCGCGGCCACGAATTTACCGTGATTGGCATTATCAAGCGCGTTAATAATCCTATCAATTACAACAATATTGATGTCGACCGTACGGCTTTTATTTCGCTCGAGGCAGGCAAAATGCTCCATAGCGGCACCGCGCAGATTCAGCAGATTAATATCCGGGCGGCTGATGCTGCTGGCCTGCCAGTGGCCGTCGACCAAGCCCGCCAAGCACTGGTCGCGGCCCATCAGGGTGAGCAGGATTTTTCGATCGTCTACGGGCACGAGATTGCCACGCCTACCAGCCAGCTATTCGCCGTAATTACAGGGGTAATGACAGCCATTGCGGCTATATCACTGGTGGTCGGCGGCATTGGTATCATGAATATCATGCTGGTCGGTGTTGCCGAGCGCACGCGCGAAATTGGCCTGCGCAAAGCCGTGGGCGCAAGCGATCGCAATATTGTCAATCAGTTCCTGATCGAGGCGCTGCTGATGAGCCTAGTGGGTGGCGTATTTGGCTATCTACTGGGTTATATTACGGCATTTGTCATCAGCACGCAGCTGACATTCAACCCCGCATTTACCTGGCAGATTGCTGCGGTGGCGCTTGCAGTAGCGGTGGCTGTCGGTGTGGCATTTGGCCTGTATCCGGCATTACGTGCGGCCCGCAAAGACCCCATCGAATCGCTGCGCCAATATCACTAGGCCGCTTGGTCTACTTACTGTGCGGCGAGCTCGTGCTTGAGTCGCTCGATTATCTCTACCGGCACGGGATCAACGCCGTTGAGGATCGCCACGTAGATACTGGCATAGTCTGCCAAAATGCATCCCCAGACAAGCTGGGCGATCGGCGACGAACCAACCAGGTCTACCACGTTGCTTTTTGGGCGCATGCCGCTCAGCAGGCGGTCGGTGAGCTCGAATCGCAATTTGATGCGCTCGTGCTCGTAGCTGCTTACGAGGTCGAATATCGCAAATGGCTTGTCGACTGGATGCGAGGTCCAGCCCAGGAATTCATTGTGATTTGCCTCGGGGTATTCATTGCAAAACGCAACGTTTTTGGCGTTTTCATTCCAGCTGATTTTCCATTTGTAGGCAACGGGCGCGGTCAGCCAGCCACCATAGATGACCGGCGTCTTGCCGACTGCTACGACAGCAAGCTGCTTGGCGTAGTTGCGTTCGGTGGGCACATTGCGCCCCCACTGCGCTACGAGCGGCAATAGCTCGTCGTATGCCGCAGCCAGCGATTCGTATGGCGCGTGATCAACCAGCTCAAAATGTGCCAATAGTCGCGTAATTGCGCGTAAAAAATACAACAATGTCATCCGTGGTTGCAGGCCACTCGGCAAACGAATATGAGCGATATGCTCACGCTGGGCAATATCGACCAGTTCCCCGCCCGCCGAGATAATGGCGACTTGTGCACCCGCATCACGGGCATGTTGTAACGCAGACAACGATTCCTCGGTGTTACCAGAGTAGCTGGCGGCAATGACCAGCGTGCTAGCATCGACATAGTGCGGCAGGTCGTAGTTGCGCACTAGCTCAAACGGTACCGCTAGCGTGTCGCTCAGCCAGCGCGCCACCACCGCTGCCGCTAGCGCCGAGCCACCCATGCCGGTATAGACTACTCGCGTCAGCGTGCGTCCATCATGGTCGCCGTCCTGCACCTCGGCCTCAAAGCGTAACTGATTGATTTCGTCGGCTGCTACCGCCAGCGCGCCGTGTGGATCGCGCTGATTAAGCACGTTCGTATCGTCAAGCATAGTTACCCTCCCGTTTTCACTTGCGCTATGTTCTACACCTATGATACAGTATATGCAAAGATAAGCATAACTTTTATTTTACTAGGGGTGGGGTATGAACAAAGACGACAAGGATCAAGTGGCAAATGATGACCAAGAGCTGGCCAATGTGCTGGCCGAGGTGAACGGCACAACGAGTGCTAGCAGCGCCGTACCGGTCACGACTGACGCCGATGAGCCCCAATACATCGAGCCACCTGTAATGTCGGACGGCGGCCTGGGCGAAGACACTGCCAATCAGGGCGGCATCCTTGATGACTCGCCCGTATCGCTGCCAGAGCCAGAGCAGCCAATGGTGCCCGAGCCACCTACGCCTATGCCGACCGCAGAGGCTAGCTTTGCCCCCACTCCCTCTGCCGTGGATGCCACTAGTGGCGCCGGCAACAGCGAGCTTGACTCTATCAAGCAACAGGCCATTGGCGAGCTGCGACCGCTTGTCGACAAGCTCAACGTCTCACCCGAGGAGAAGTTTGATACCCTGCTACTGCTGATCCGCTCCACCGATGACCGCAGCTTGCTTGCGCCGGCTCACCAAGCCGCTCGCGAGATCATGGACGAATCGCGCAAGGCCAAAGCCCTGCTTGATATCATCAAAGAAGTCGACTACCTCTCGAACAACCAATAGATTAGCAAAAACCCACGTTGTATTGTGAGCTAAGACTTTTTTGTAGCTGATGCCATGCGTTGGCTATGGACTATAAGGCCAACTGTCGCGTGCGGCCTGGGACATACTATCGGATGGGCGCGATATGGCGGTATCGAACAAATAGTTTAGATAGCCAGGTACGGCATGGTTAAGTCGTGCCATCAATAGCTGGCGTTTTTTGACGATGACAGGATGCTCATTCGTCATGAGTGAAGACCCGAGGCCGCCAATGAGCTGCTCATATATTGTGGCCTTGTCTTCGTATATATTTGCAGCACCGTACTGTGTGCGCGTAACATCTGGGTGTGGTCTATCATCATTATAGCGAAACCAAGGTGGGTTAAGCTGTAGGTAGGCGTCATCGCGTGGTGTCTCGCCTCCGTAGACAGAATCAAACAAATGCCCCAGTTCGTGCCCAGTTAGGTTGCTGTCAGGCTTAGCAGAGAGCTCGATTTCGATATCTCTTGTCTTATAAAATTGCTCGGCTCCCCCACGAGTATCCTTGCCGGCTGTGAGATGGATCGTTGTGAGTTTGCTGGCGGCAAAAAACTCCCGTGGAATGATAGAGAGCGAGTTGATCAGCATGATCGCCCGGTTATTAATCGCTGGCATGATGCCAGGCTCGTTACGATTAATGGCTTTGACACCTGGACGATTATGGATATATGTCGAGATGTTATCGACAAAGTTGCACCTAAATCCTAGCGTTTGACAGTACGCGTCGGTCTCTTCCGCTACCTCGTCATAGTTCACTGTCTTGTTGATGCGTGCGCGGTATTCGGCGGGGTCAGACAAATGAAGATTATGCTGTATGGCATAGCGGTTTGCTCCGCTCCAGATTAAACGATCGGCTGTTTCGCGGGTTTCCGCCATTTCTTTGTAAGAGTAGATGTGGGCGGCTTTTTCATATAGACCTTCAGCCCAGAGCGCCGCCTGTTTTGTTTCTGCCGACGGACCCTCGAAGTTGCGGTCAAGTGCCTCAGCATCGGCGATCACCCCTGTTGGCGGGACGGTATAGGGCGGGCTTTTTTGTGCTTCTGGTGCTACGGTGACGGTTGCCGTAACGACGACCTCTGGGCTCATCGATTGGGTGTCGGCTATAGAGGAACTAGTTACCGCTCTGTCGCCCGGCAGTCCCCCTATTATGGTGAGTGCAGTAAGCCCGGACACCCCAAACCGCTGTAGTCGTGCGTGTCGCGCAGTCAGACGATCCGTGATGTCCTCTCGAGAGGAGTGATTAACGACTAAAGGGCGGTCAGGGCGTTGCATAATAATTTTTTAATTATAACACTGATTACCATGATAGTCAAGTTAGCATTCTACTAAATGGTATGCCCCACACAAAGCAAGGCTCGTTATGAGCCTTGCTTTGTAGGTGCGTATTCGATTACTACATCATGCCCATGCCACCACCCATTGGTGGGCCGGCTGGCGCTTCTTTCTCGGGGATTTCGACGACCAACGCGCCCATAGTCGCAGCGGTGCTGGCGATCGATACGGCGCTGGTGACGGCTTCCTTGGTGACGCGCGCAGGGTCGATGACACCGGCTTTTTTGACGTCGATGAGGTCGCGGCCGGGGTGCATGACGTCGACGCCCAGCCCAGGCTTGGCGGCCTCTACTTGGGCCAGGAGTGCGTCGGCATTAAGGCCGGCGTTTTGCATGATCTGGCGGAATGGCTGCTTGAGCGCGTCACGCAGGATCTGTCGGCCGGCGGCGATGCTATCACTGCCCGTTACTTTGATCTCTTCGGCCAGGTTGACCAGCGTCACGCCACCACCGGCGACGATACCCTCGGCCAGGGCGGCCTTGGTTGCGGCGACGGCGTCATCGACGCGGAATTTCTTTTCGTCGATTTCGGTCTCGGTGGCGCCACCGACTTTGATGACTGCGACCTTGCCCGAAAGCGCTGCTGCGCGCTTGTCGTAGTTTTCTTTGTCGTATTCGCTTTTGGCATTGGCGCTCTGAGCGTTAATCTGCGCAATGCGATCCTTGACCGCGGCGGATTTGCCGTCGCCCTCGATAATGGTCGTTTCGTCCTTGCCCACAATCACCTTGCGAGCCGAACCTAGCACTTCGAGGCCGACATTCTCGAAATTCATCCCTAGATCGCTCGAAATAACCGTGGCGCCAGTCAGCGTCGCGATATCCTGAAGAATTTCCTTGCGGCGGTCGCCATAGGCAGGCGCCTTGACCGCGACGGTGTTAAATACGCCCTTTAGCTTGTTGAGCACTAGCATGCGCAGTGCTTCACCCTCGAGCTCCTCGGCAAACAGCACTAGGTCTTTTTTGCCAGCCTGGACCAATTTATCTAGTAGCGGCAAGAATTCCTGCAGGCTCGAGATTTTGCTCTCGGTGATCAGAATTGCTGGCTTTTCGTAGACGGCTTCTTCGCGGGCGGTGTCTGTCACAAAGAATGGACTCACCCAGCCGCGGTCGAGGTTGAAGCCCTCGACAACTTCTGCTTCGAGCTTTAGCCCTTGGCCGGCCTCGACGGTGACGACGCCGTCTTTGCCGATTTTTTGGATGACGCCGGCGATCAACTTGCCGATTTCTTCGCTACCGGCGCTGATAGTGGCAACTTCGGCGACGCGTTCGGTCTTGCCCTCGACGTTTTCGGCTAGCTTGTCAAGGCGTTTCACGACCTCTGCACCGGCTTCTTCGATGCCGCGGCGTAGTTCCATAGGATTGTGACCGGCGGCAATTAGGCGGTTGGCCTCGCGTAGGATGCTGTAGGTAAGCACGGTGACAGTGGTGGTGCCGTCGCCGGCGACTTTGTTGAGCTTGGTGGCGGCTTGCTTGATCAGCTCGGCACCTACTTTGTAGCCAAGTGTCGCGTCATCGCTTTCGGCCAGCTCGATACTTTCGGCGACCGTCACGCCGTCATGGGTGACGGTGGGGCCGCCATAGCCCTTGCCAATCACCACATTGCGGCCCTTGGGGCCGTAGGTTACCTTGACGGCGTTGTAGAGTGCCTCTGCGCCGCCGAGGACGCGTGCGCGGGCATCTTCATCATAAAATACTTTTTTTGCCATAATTAATACGATCCTTTCCCTAGTAATTAGTTGATAGTTGCGAGGACGTCTTCCTCTTTGATAACGATGTATTTTTTACCATTAAGTTCTAGCTCGGTGCCGGCGTAATCTTTCATAATCACGCGATCGCCAGGCTTGAGGGCCGTCGCCTCGGGGCCAACGGCGATGATTTCGGCGTCGACTGGCTTTTCGTTGGCATCGGGCAAATAGAGTCCGCTCGCAGATTTGGTAGCTGGATCTTGACGAACAGCTACGACTCGATCAGCAAGAGGTGTAATTGGTGATTTCATAACAAATTCCTCCATATTGTTGTTCGTACCCCTTATTATAGCGAATAAATTGGCACTTGCAAGGCCTGAGTGCTAATTTGTAAATGATATACTAATACCATATGCGCTTCCATCGACATGCCCCAGCATCACGCCGTGCCCGTTGGCGACCGCGTTGGCGTAGTGCCCCAGATTCGCCGCTGCGCGGTGACCCGCTGACGGCGCTTGCCTACCATATCGATGCGTACTTGCAGGCCCAAGACACCCTAAATCACCTGCGCGACGAGCATCGCAAATGGGATAGCGACGAGCGCGCCGAATACACGCAGGCGATCGAGGCCGTGATGAAATTCAACGCGCTGCTGCGTCGCGTCATTATTGCCAAGGACGACACTATGACATTTAGCGAGCTCGAGGCCTATCTGCGCCAGCATTACGAGGCGCTCCACGGTGAATACGCCCTCGACCGCGTCGAGTCGATGTTTCGGGCGGCGCTTGTCGGGATTCGCCACGAGGTGTCATTTGCCCGCGTGCTCGACCACACTGCCCTGCCCTATCGCCATGGCAGCGACAACGAAGACAGCCACGGCGGCGACTATATGCTGTATGGCTACATTCCGATCGATATTAAGGCTAGCGAGCTCAATGCCGAGCGTGAGCAGCGCGCGGCGGTGCAGCACCACCATGATCCGTCGCATATTTTTTACACCGGCATCGTCGAGGAAGATTACCAGGGGCGGCTACTACTGCCCGATGCCGCCGCCGCCCGCATCGCCCAGCAAGTGCTGCCGATACTGCAAGACATCGTAGCGCGCTATCACCACCAAGACAGGTATAATAAGGCCAGATGATTCGATTTGCTTCTACCGATGAGATTGACCACTGGGATACGCACGTGCTTGCTAACCCCGATGGCGGTAATTTTTTTCAATCGGCGCAGCTTGCCGACACCAAAGCCGCTACTGGCTGGAAGATTCGTTATGTCATGATAGATCAGATTGCAGTGACGGTGCACGAGCGCCACGTACCACTGCTTGGGCGCCTGTGGTATGTGCCAAAAGGCCCTGGTGTCACTATGGTGCCAGAACTGTCGTCGTTGGTGACGGAGCTGGCAACGTTTGCCCGCGCTCATGGGGTATTTGTGCTCAAAATCGAGCCCGAGCTACCCGCGTCGTTACGCCGCGAACTCCCGTCGTCGTGGCATCAGGTTCGCCCGATTCAGCCCAATGCCTCGACCATCGTACTCGACCTCACTCCCCCGCTCGACACGATTATGGCCAGCCTACACCAGAAGGGGCGCCACGCCATTCGCCGCGCCATGCGCGACGGCGTAACGGCCGAAGCGGTGGAATTCACCGGCGAGCATGCTCGCACCATGTACGATCTATTAGAGGCGACGGCCGCTGGGCAGTTCCGCATTCGGTCGTTTGCCTACCAATATGGGTTTTGGCAGCGATTTGCTGACCAGGGACAGGGCCAGCTGTTTTTTGCCTACCACGAGGGCCGGGTCGTGGCAGCGGCATTCGCTATCAAATTTGGCCACAAAGGCACCTACAAAGACGGTGCCAGTATTCGCGAACGCACTACCTACGGCGCTAGTCACCTGCTGCAGTGGCAGATAATTCAGTGGATGAAGGCCCACGATGTCACCAGCTACGACCTCTGTGGCACGCCCTCTAGCGACCGTATGCACGACGAATCACATCCGCACTACAACATCGGTCGGTTCAAGGCTAGTTTTTCGAAGCAAGTCACAGACTACATCGGCGCCTACGACATCGCCGTGCGCCCGCTTGCCTACCAGATCTGGTCGCACATCGGTGAGCGCTTACTGCTTCGTCTCCACTCCCGCCTGCACGGCGACAATTGGTACTAACACCACGATATTGACTTTTTATCATGGTTATGCTATGATTCTACATAATACATATGGCAAAAAACAAAGAGAATCCTTTCAGCGCCCCAGAACAGAACTACCAGTTGCTTACTGCTGAGAAGCAAACAGTACGAGGTAAAGCGCGTTCATGGGAGACCGACCACGTGTTATCCAAGTACCTAGCTTACACCGATGATCTCGTTGGTACTCTCGATGGCTCGATTGCCGAACGTGACCTGGTGGATCCAGATAATCCTGAGCTATCCCACCAGAGGCCAGACATTGTGATTTGGCTCGACAAATCGGCGCGCCCCGTGTCATGGTTTGTACAAGCTCTTTGGGAGCAACTAGCCAGGCCCGACGCAGATCTCCCTCAATTTGAATATCTAAACATAGATCGTACAGAGTGGTTTAAGCGCCAGGGATTTCGTCATGATGAGTCTGAGCGGCGACTTGGGCCTGAGGATTTTTCCATTGATGAAGTGCCTGACGAGGATATTGCGCGTATTCGAGCGATCTTTACTATAGGTGAGATTGATCGCGATAACTGGCAAGAGAGCGTCAAGGAGCTCCCGACAACACTTGATAACAAGAACATCCTGATTGTTGATGAAGTCAAGAATAAGGGCGGTACATTATCAATAGCCCAGCAGCTGATCAAAAAAGCGTTCCCAACGGCTACTGTCTCGGGAGAATATTTTTGGCAGGCTGGTCGTTATGCCCTCAACGGTAACCCAAGTGAGTTACAGATGGAGAGTGCTCCGGTATGGTACGACGCCAGCAGCGCTTTTGGTCGCGGAGTCGGTGATATCAGTCAAGAATATTTTGAACAGTTACCTGATACGCACGAGAATTACAAGAAAAAACTTGGCTGGACTGTGCTAAGCGCGCCCCATGTTGAGTCTGGGTCTTTTAAGCCTGTAGCAGACAAGGCAGCCATGAAGCTCCAGCAGGATATCGCTTACCTCAGCTACGATGTTTCGAGCGGTAACGTGCTGCGAGTGCCTAGCCCTGACAGAGAATACGAAGATTTCCTACGGATTCTATCTGAACAGGACCTCGATCTCGCAAGCTTTAAGAAACTTCGTGAAGAACGTGATGCACGTAACAAACAGAAATAATTATTTGGTCTGATGGAGCGTGGTAGCAAGCTCCCGCACCACCTCGGTGTCGTTCCAGGGGATCTTTTTGCCGTTGATGATGCGGTAGACTTCGTGGCCCATGCCGGTGATGAGGATGATGTCGCCCTTCTTGGCGATTGATAGGGCCTTTGCGATGGCGTCGCGGCGGTCGGCGATCTCGGTCATTTTACCATCGCCGTGGGCGCGCTCAATCCCCTCGCGAACCATTTGCCGGATCTGGTCGGGATCTTCGTTATAGCTTTCTTCATCTGTCAGGATAATCCGATCGGCACCTCGCGCGGCGATTTCGCCCATGACGGGGCGCTTGGACTGGTCGCGATCCCCGCAGGCGCCAAATACCAAGATGACGCGGTTTTTGGTGAGCTGGCGCGTGGCGGCTAGCAACTGTTGGAGTGCATCGGGGGTGTGGGCGTAGTCGACGATGACGTCGTAGCCGAGGCCCTCGACGGCTCGCTCGAATCGCCCAGGGATGGCCTCGAGGTTGGCGACGCCCTCCTGGATGTCGTGGAGCTTGACGCCGAGCAAGTAGGCGCAGGCCGCCGCCGCGACCATATTGTAGGCATTGAATGCCCCAGGCAGTGCGGTCGCCAGCTCCAGTTTGGTTTGGTGGTCAATGGTAAGACTGGCCTCGGTGCCACGGCGATACAGGGTGATGTTGTCGATGTGCGCCTCGGCGTCGGCGTGGGTGCCGTAGGTGATTTTTTGGGCAGAGGCGGGAAACTGGTCGAAATAGTCGTACCAATCGTCGTCGCGGTTAAGCACGATAAACTTGGGCTGGGCAGCAAATAGCTTTGCTTTGGCCGCGGCATAGCGATCCATCGACTTGTGGTAGTCTAGGTGATCTTGGGTGAGGTTGGTCATAATCGCGGCCTCGATCGGCACGTGGTCCAGCTTGTGTTGATGAAGCGCATGGCTGGTGACCTCGAGCAGCACATAGTCGACATGCGCCCTCCGGGCATCGCGCAAAAACCGCTGCATCCGCGCGGTACTGCCAACGGTGGCATTGAGGTCGTTGAGCTGGCGTACTCCAGCTACCTCGATGATCGCAGTCGTAAACATTGCCGTTCGGCAGCCTGCTTGCTTAAGGATTTCGTTGATGAAGTTAACAGTGGTAGTTTTGCCATTGGTACCGGTGACGGCGATAACACGCAGCCAGCGTGCCGGATAGCCGTAGCGGGCCGCAACGAGATGTGAACGCCCCTGGCGGTAGGTTTCCTCGATGCCACGCACCGCACCACTCGGCAGGCCGCGGCGGATTCCCCTCACAAGTTTCTGCTTCATGCCCCTATTCTACCACTGACATGCGGGGAGTGTCGAGCGAACTAGGCCTAATATCGGACAGCTGTTTGTCTGGGCCGACATGTCAATAGTTGCGACACGATCTAATTCCAATTAAACTAGGAGATAATGATGTATGCGCAACCACTTACACATCCCAGACGTCACTGGTATAAGTCTAAGTTACCTATCGTCGTTGCATGTAGCACAGCAGCCTTAATCGCATATGTTGTCGCACAAGCCTATGGGTATTGGGAAAACTACCGTGACCGACCCTTGGGGCCAAATTTTGCGTATGTGGGACGAGACTACCGGTCTGGTTGCACCTGGGTGGTGCTATGCGCATCGGCTGCCCACAATGACTTATATTATGCGACTGATGTAGAGGCCGACTTGATAAATCAGGAGTTTCCTGGCTGGAGCGCAACACCGACCAAGCACCCTATGCAATACTACGGACTCGCCTTTGATAGCGAAATGCGCGACAGCACATCTAAAGTGGCGTGTAAAGGTATGTTTAGGCCGAAGAATGACAACGAGGAGTATGTTGCGTCCATATGCTATGTGAAGTCGGCTGACGAGGCATACAGGGAGTTCAACCTAAGGCCCATACACAAAAAGTACCTGATTGTTATCAACAACAGTCTATATGACGATCCGTCGTATGGTCTGGCGCATAAGGCGTAGCGGCCTAGCCTAACGCCGTAGGCTCCATGTCATCTAAGTGCTTCATGGTACAATATAACAGATATGAATATTTTGGGTATTGAGTCGAGCTGTGACGAGACGGCGGCGGCGATTGTCGAGGATGGCAAGCGCTTGCTTGCTAATGTGGTGCATTCGCAGATCGATATCCATGCGCATTATGGCGGCGTGGTGCCCGAGATCGCGGCGCGGAGCCATATCGAGGCGATCAACCCCGTGATTCGCCAGGCATTTGCACAGTCGGGGCTGTCGTGGGATGATATCGACGCGATTGCGGTAACATATGCGCCGGGGTTGATTGGCTCGCTGCTGGTGGGGACGCTGGCCGCGCGTACGCTGGCCGTGTTGCACGACAAACCGCTCTACCCTATCCACCACGTCGAGGCGCATGTCTACGCCAATTTTATCACCAGCCAATCTGATACGATGCAGGCCGAAAAACCCCTTGAGTTCCCTGCGCATCAGCCGACATTTCCGATGCTGGCGCTGATTGTGAGCGGCGGCCACTCACAGCTGGTGCTGTTTCGGAATCATGGCGACTACCAGCTGATCGGCCAGACGCAGGATGACGCTGTGGGCGAGGCCTTCGACAAGGTGGCAAAAATCCTAGGCCTTCCCTATCCTGGTGGGCCGTCGATCGATGCAGCGGCGCTACGCGGCGACTCCTATGCGTATGAATTGCCAAAGGCCAAGCTGGACGGCAAGTATGATTTTAGCTTTTCGGGCCTCAAAACGGCTGTTTTGCGGGCCGTGCAGCGCGAAGTGGGTGTGGATACGAATTTTCCCTCGCACGCGCTTAGCGAGCGTCTGACGGCCAAACAGCGGGATGATTTTGCGGCGAGCTTCCAGCGCGTGGCGGTAGAGACGCTGGTGGATAAAACCGAATGGGCGTTCCAGGACTTTACCCCTACCTCTGTCGTGATTGCTGGCGGCGTGGCGGCCTGCGATAGGCTGCGCGATGAGCTGCGGGCTCGGCTGCCGATCGACATCGAGTATGCGCCGATGCGACTATGCACTGATAATGCCGCCATGATCGCGACGCTTGGGCACTATTATGCCCAAGAGCGTGCGCCGACCGACCCATTTGCGCTCGAGGTCCAGCCAAGTGTATCGATGACGCAGACTGCGTGGAGCCGCTAGCGTGTCGCTCGAAATTTTCACCGGCCTCGATAGCGGTAATCTGACTAAGCTTGCCGAGCGCCTGCTATCGGGCCACGTGGCGGTTATTCCTACCGATACGGTGTATGGGCTGGTGGCGGCTGCGCAGAGCCCAGCGGGTATCTTTAGCCTCTACGAGCTGAAGCCCAGGGAGCGCCAGCCGGGTACAACCATTGCGGCCTGTGCCGAGGATCTGATCGACCTCGGCTTCCCGCGCGTATCCGTGGAGCGCGCGGCGACCGCGTGGCCGGCGCCGCTGAGTGTCGAGATGGACGCAGCGGGCATCGAGACGTATCTAAGCCGGGGGCAGAATGTAATGGCGGCGCGGGTACCAAATAACGAGCCTTTGCTGCGCCTGCTTTCGCTCACGGGACCCCTGATGACGACCAGCGCCAATCGGTCGGGCGAGCCTACTGCTCAGACAGTTCACCAGGCGATCGAGACATTTGGCGAGCAAGTGGATTTCTATGTTGACGGGGGTGATCTAGCTGATCGCGCGCCGTCGACAATTATCGGCTTTGATTCCACTGGCGGACTAGTGGTGTACCGCCAGGGCGCGGTCGACGTGTCGGTACTACAATAATCGTTGTTATTTACGCAACGATTTGAGTCGTCGGATGGTTTTTTTGGCGAATGGTAATCCTTTCGTCCAGGCAAAATACAGGGGCGATAGCGGCAGGTCATAGGTGCCAGCCAGCATGGTTTCGTGGCTGGCGAAGCCTTGTTTAAAGGTACTGACGCCATCATTGAGCAGGCCATTCATATCGTAGCGGGCAACCCCCCACCCTTTGCAGGTGGTAATAGCGTGCCATTTGAGTGAATAATTAGCCCGCAATTGCTGCCCCAGGTCGTTCATGCCGCCATATAGCTCGAATGCCGTGGTGGCGCTGAGGGCCAGCCACAGGAACGCCACTGGTTGGCCGTCGTGATACGAGGCAACTATGATGCTCGACTCCCCCATCTCGTCGTGCAGGTCGTGATAATACTGATCGTCGTGCAGGGCAAACCCAGCGCGCTGGGCGGTCTGGTGATAGATCTCGAGGCAGGCAGTGATGTCGTCGTGCGAGGTGACGCGCCGAATTTCTAGGGGCTCACGCTCGGATTTGCGGATGTACTGACGGGTTTTCTTGGTCATGGCGGCCAGGAGTTGCTCGAGTGGTTGACTGAGGTCGAGGATAAGTGTGCGCGGGATCAGAATCGTGTGGGCTGCTCGTCGCCACTCGGCCGACACCGGGTAGTTGGCAGCGTCGGGCTCGATCGACAGCAGTACGGCGTTGCAGTTGAGCCGCACGAAGTCGGCCACCCTATCTAGCACCTCGGTTTCCCTGCCTGGCAGCGCAAAGGGGCCGCGTGGAACATACACAAACGCATTGAACGGCCTTGGCAGCGGCCTAATAAGCAGCTGGGCGCCGCCGATAATCGTGTCGCCGTCATGCACCTCGACACGGATCACGCGCCAATTGTGCCGCGACTTGAGCTGTCCCCACCCCCATAATTGTAGCGGGTGCCCCTGCATATCGTGCACGAGCGCATCCCATACTTCCCTATTGTCGTTTCGTCGGGTATCCATAGCCATCATTATACACGCTATGGTATACTAGATACGAACACAAACACGTGAAACCGGAAACTAACGAGGGTAATCCATAGGCAGATCGCAAATGGATTAAGTAGTATGTCCAATTTTCACGTGAATAACAGATACGAAACCGAATAATTACAAGCTAATCACTAATGAAGTAGACGAACGCGATAGATGCTATGAAACTTGCCAAATCCTATAGTCCGAACGAGTACGAAGCTACGATTTATGCCATGTGGGAATCGGCTGGGGCATTTAAGCCCCGCGGCGAGGGTGAGCCGTATAGCGTGGTGATGCCGCCGCCAAATGCCAACGGCAATTTGCACATTGGCCACGCGCTAACGATTAGCCTCGAGGACATCTTGGCCCGCTACCACCGCATGCGGGGCAGGGATGTGGCCTATATCCCTGGTGCAGACCATGCGGGGTTTGAAACGTGGGTGGTGTACGAGAAGTCTCTCGAGAGGGAAGGCAAGTCACGATTTGACTTTACACGTGAAGAGTTGTACAATAATGTTTGGAATTTTGTCGATCAGCAGCGTGGCACTATGGAATTACAGCTGCGAGCGCTCGGCACTAGTGCAACTTGGGATGATTTAGTATTCACGCTTGATCGCAAGGTAATCGAAACCGTGTATGCGACGTTCAAGCGCCTGTGGGACGAGAAGCTCATTTACAGAGGTGAGCGAATTGTTAATTACTGTACCAAGCACCAAACTAGCTTTGCCGATATAGAGGTAGAACACAAAAACGAAGCCGGCACTCTATGGAATATTGCTTACCCAACGATGGATCACATTGGTGAGATTATCGTTGCGACGACTCGCCCCGAGACAATGCTGGGCGACGTGGCGATTGCCGTGCATCCAGATGACGAGCGCTATAAGCAATTTATTGGCACCAGCGTGTTTGTGCCGCTGGCGCGCCGCGAAGTGCCGGTGATTGCCGATGAATATGTCGATATGAACTATGGCACCGGTGCCGTCAAGATTACGCCGGCGCACGACCCCAATGATTTCGACATGGGCCAGCGCCATCAGCTAGAGATCAGGCAAGTAATTGGTTTTGATGGCAAGATGATCAATGTGCCAGCTGAATTCGAGGGCAAAACGGTCGCAGAGGCACGCGCACAGGTAATTGGGGCGCTGCGGGCCGAGGATGCGCTGCGCGGGGAGTCGGCGATTGAACACGCCGTGGGGCACTGCTACAAGTGCGGCTCGGTGATCGAGCCAATGGTGAAAGAGCAGTGGTTCCTGCGCATGCAGCCGCTGGCTGAGGCGGCGATTGCTGCTATCGAGAGTGGGGAAGTGACCTTCACCCCTGCGAACAAGGGTAAGGTGCTGGCTAACTACTTGCGTGGCCTCAAGGACTGGAACTTGTCGCGTCAAATACCGTGGGGGATTCCTATTCCGGCGTTTCACAACGAGCACGATATGAACGATTGGATATTTGATACCCGCGTCGATCAGCCAACTATAGAGGTGGACGGCATCACCTATCACCGCGAGGAAGACACCTTTGATACGTGGTTTTCGAGCGGGCAATGGCCGTATATCACTACTGACTATCTAACTGGCGGTGCACTGCAGCGATTTTACCCCAACTCCATAATGGAAACTGGGGTAGACTTGCTTGATCGCTGGGTGGCGCGGATGATCATGCTGGGCCTCTATACCACCAATCAAGTGCCGTTTCGTCATGTCTATCTGCACGGCATGGTGCTCGACGAGCAGGGCCAAAAAATGAGCAAATCTAAAGGCAACGTCATCAATCCGATGGACGTCATGTCCGAATATGGCTCAGATGCGCTGCGCCTTGGCATCGTGTCTAATCGCAGTGCCGCCCAGAATCAAGCATTTAGCACGTCTACAGTGGTGGCGGGGCGGAATTTTTGTAACAAGCTGTGGAATATCGCCCGCTACATCGAGGACAAACTTGGCGAAGGCTACCAGCCGCAAGCGCCACAGCCACAATCGATGGTCGACCAATGGATTATTTATCAGCTGAATAACGCTATATCTACAGTCGAATCTCAGATATCAGACTATCGATTTGCCGAAGCGGCCGAGACGGTGTACCACGTGGTGTGGGACGACGTGGCCGATTGGTATCTTGAGGCTTCTAAGGTAGCGCCCAATCCCGATCTGTTGGCGTGGGTACTCGATACCAGCCTCAAGCTCGCGCATCCATTTGCGCCATTTGTGACCGAAACAATCTGGCAGGCGCTTGATTGGCATGACGACCTGCTGATGCTGAGCGCGTGGCCGACAGGGCTTGAGTGTAGCGATATCGCGGCTGCACAGTTTGGCCGCCTGCAGCGCCTGGTAGCAGAGGCGCGCTACGTCATGAGTGAGCTGCCGGGCAATAAGCGCTACCGATTGCTTTACATGGATGATTCGCTCATCGAGGACAACAGGGAAGTGATCGCGCATCTGGCGCGGCTCAAGAGTATTGAGCATGTCGATCAAGCGCGTGGTATTCGACTTGCCGCGAGTGGGCGGGATGCTTGGCTGGATGTCGACGCCGATACGTTGTATGAACATCAGTCAAACCTAGAGATGCGGCTGCTGCGTACCCGCGAGGAGCATCAGCGGCTCGAGGATCGCCTGGCCAATGAGCGCTACGTGGCGCAGGCACCGCCAGCGCTTGTCGAGGAAACGCGCGAGCAGCTAGCCCAAAAAGAGGCGCTGATTGTGCGCCTCCAGGCAGAGCTCGAGAGCCTTAGCTAATCACCGGCAAACAGTAGTTATCAAACGCATGACGCCCGCGCGGCTCGTAGCGCTGCATGAGGTATTTTCGCGCTAGCTGCTCGCGCGGGGGAGCGGTGGGGTCGGCGCGAGTAAAGCCATTGATTAGCGATTGACTAGGGTTGTACTCGGCATGGGCGTGGCCGCTGCGCATCACTTCTGGCAATAGATTCGTTGCGCCGAGCTCGCCATAGCTAGCGGCGTGAACACTCGGGAGCTTGTCGATCGCTGTTTCATGGACCACTAGGCCAGTAGCCGTACTCAGGCTAAGGAGGGTGATCAGATAGGCGGTGAGTTTTTGTAGGGTATGCATGTTGTTTGTTTGATTAGGTAATAATGCTATGTTAGCATATGCTTTATTATTTGTCAATATGGTGTCGATGCTATAGCGAAAGTTTGGCCGCTAGAGCCGCGAGTACCGTATGGTCGGGCTCGGTAGCGGCGGGGTGGGCGTGGTACTGCTGCGGGGTCGAGAACGCAAACACCTTGACGTGCGTGTGCGGCACCTCGAGCCCCTCGACCTGTATGCCGACGTGTGTATGTTCCGGAAAGACCTCGCGCATTTTGCGACCAACACGCTGGACAGTGCGCATCAGCGCCCGGTAATCATCTTCGGGCAAGTCCCAAATGTAGGGCACGGGGTTTTTGGGTACAACCAGCACCTGGCCGGGCTGAATCGGGTGGATGTCCATAAATGCGTAGGTGCGGTCGTCTTCGTATACCTTGTGGCTGGGAATGTCGCCGTTGATAATGCGGGTAAAAAGTGTGGCTGTCATAGTATCTAGTATACAGGGTTGCCGCTTATACTGGAGGCAAAAGGGGATGCGAGATGAATGATGGCGAAATCACTGCGGTGCTAACATTTATGCGTCATGGCGAGAAAAGCGCCAAAGATATCCAAAGGACAATCTCTTAACAGATAAGATAAAATGCAGCAAGAGTGCTATATGCGCTGGATGTACACCAGCCGGCTGCTAATGATATAAGCCCTGAGAATTATCATAAAACTATGAGAGGGTGTTCAAGCCAGTATCTGCGCAAGCAAAAGAGTAAACTGAGTGAATGCTTAGCACTTTAATTCATCTGTTAAGGGATTATCCTTTTTCATCTTTTTCATTCTGGCTATCAAGCTCGTCAATCTGGATGCGCTGCGGGCGCTTGGGTACGGTAGAGGACGGATTGCGCTTGTGATTGTAAAAATACTCTTTAAGTGTTATTCTAAGCCCATCTGTAACACAAAAATCGAGACACCGCGAGGAGGTGACCCCGTGATTACAGATGTTCTTTCCGGTATTGACTGGATGCAATTCGCCCTTGGGGCGGGAGGCGTCGGCGCGGTCGCCCTGAGCGGCAGTCGGATTATGGAGTTCATTGATCAATGGATTCTGAAAGTTGTCCATCCCGGATATCGTGGCTATATCGTCCTATTTGGATGGGCGGTGCGCTATCGGTGGAAGGGCGAGACGCGACTAGTGGCTCTGTATCCTGGGTTGTATGTCCAGATCTTCATGCTATTGCAGATCAGGGAGTTTAACGTACAGGACAAGCCGCTCCCTTCGTCAGTGGGTGACCAGAAGATCCTCCACCGCACAACGAGAGAGACCCTTGGCATACGTCTCAATGCCCGTATTCAGTACGGCGGAGACGGTCGCAGTGCGCTGCTCTCGCAGGTGCACAAGGGTGATCCAGATACGTTTGTCCGTCAGCAGATTGCGAATGCCGCGATCGCCATCGTGAACAGGCTTCAAACTGTTGACGAGCTCCGGGATGAGACGTTCTACCGTGATCTCATGGAAGCGTGCTCAGGCCTACCGGAGCTCTGTGGCGTTCGAGTCACTTGGATCGGTGCCGAGGACCTGGCGCTGAGCGATCAGCAGATTCAGAAGGACGGTCTGGAGAGTATTGCAGCAGCCATTCGTCAAAATCCAGGTATCGCTACCTTCCCGCGTCTGAAAGATTAGGCATGGGGGAAAGGCCTGGTAATCTGACCTAGGGCAGCACGAGTGTCATGTCGGAGAATCCCCTAGCTAGCAACGATGACTAGCTAGGGGATGTTTTAATTTGGTCTGGTATAATAGTGCAGTATGGAGAGGTGGCCGAGTGGTTGAAGGCGCACGACTCGAAATCGTGTATGCGCCCAGCGTATCGGGGGTTCGAATCCCCCCCTCTCCGCCACGAAAATACGCTAAGTATATACACTTGGCGTGTTTTCTTGCTAAATAATAAAAATCAAAAAGAATCAAAAAGGATAATCCCTTAACAGATAGAATAAAATGCATGGATAGGGTAATATAAAAATATGCCTACAAAACACGTAGTGAAAAAATATACAATACCGGCGTATTATCATATTTATAATCGCGCTTCGGGCGAGAGGCTGCTGTTTAGAGATGATGAGGATCGGGCGTATTTCTTGAATCTTATCCAGAAACATCTGATAGAAAACGATGACCAATCTGACGAGGATCCTAAGCGGTTTGAAGTAGAGGTGATCGCGTATTGCTTGATGGGAACGCATTTTCATCTGCTGCTATATCAAGAGGTGGATCCGCTGGCCATCAGTGGATTTATGCGCTCGCTTGGCACGACATATTCTATGTATTACAACCGTAAGTATAAATCGAAGGGGCATGTGTTTCAGAGTAGTTTTCGGGCATCGCATGTCGGAAATGAAAGCTACCTGGCGCATATCACGCGATATATTCATCTGAATCCGCGGCAGTACCATGCCTGGAAATGGTCTAGCTACCGGGAGTATGTAGGGGAGCGAGATACCCCTTGGGTACACGCCGATAGGCTGGTAGATATTGATTCGGAGAAGTACCGTGAATTTATGAGGGAGTATTCTAGCCAGGACTTGCGCAAGCAAAAAAGCGAGCTGAGTAAATACTTAGCATTTTAATACATCTGTTAAGGGATTATCCTTTTTAATTTTTAACAGAGATTATATGCGTTATAATAGCTCTGTATGCCAGCAGATGATCCTATCCTCATCAAAATTACGGTTGAGCCCGAGAATGGCGATGTATTTACGCTGGAAGCGCCATATTATCCAGCAACGCTACATAAGATAGTGGCGCAGTACCTCCGCCAAACAATTAGGCCAGATACACTGCAGGACGCGGCGATGGTGCAGAGCGTGTTGAGTCGGCCAGTCGCAGAAATACCCGAGCTTGAAGCTTGTGATTTTGATGCGGATTTTCGATTAGGGGAGCTGATCACACTGCTCGCGATTCATGAGACACGTGACGCTATCCACCCGATTGACGACCTGGAGATGCGTATATATCCGGCATGGCAATCGCGATTTCAAAAAACCGCGCTCGAGTCTGCGACTGGCAAGGGGAGTTGGGACGGATTCTTGGTGGGGGTGCCAAAGGATGTGAACGATACAAAACCAATAGTTGTTCCTGTCGAAATTAAATCTACTGCACGCGATCCGCTCGTGCCGGTCGACGGATCGCCCGCCGAGCAACTAGAGAAAACGGTGGCACGATTTGAAGAATTTTTTCAGACGGCCGGAACAATTAACTGTGTTTTGCTCTACCCCTATACGGACGAAAAAGATCTCGTGTTAGACATTGAACGGGCCGTCGAGTCAATTCGGACGCATATCTCGGAGCGCTCCCTAGGTGTGGTGTGCCTAATGTCTTTTGTTGAGCATGATCGTCAGGTGACGGTAGAAATAATCTGTGCATTCATTGCGCCGCATGCTGCGATCGAAGCACACGGTCACCGCCACTGGTTGCGCCGCGTTATTTTTTAGACGCTATATATAGCGTGGTAAATGTTACAATACACACTATAAGTGGTAGAAATTGATGTAGTTAAAAAAACTCGCTAAAACTATTGAAATCGCCATATATAGTGCTTATAGTAGTATGCAGACACTACATATGTAGTAGTTCAACAAAATACACATTTACGCAAGGAGGGGAGACGACTCTCTCTGGTGTGAGGCCAGAGGTGTGTTGCGTATGCCGTTTGTCGGCACCGATGTGTGAGGAATATATAACAAAAAGGAACAAATAGGGGTATGAACACAATCCAAGTAGTCAAACGGGACGGTAGTCGCCAGGCATTCGACGCCGAACAAATCAACCTGTCGCTGGTGCAGGCGACCGAGGGCATGCCCGACCAGATACAAAAAGTAGTGCAGGTAGCGACCGAGCTGCAGCTGACGCTATTTGACGGTATCACGACCAAAGAGCTCGACGAGGCGCTGATCCACACCGCCCTGCAGAATGTAAAGGACGATCCAGACTACGACACGATCGCGGCGCGACTGTTGCTTAAGAATATTTACAAAAACGTGCTGGGCAAAGATTACGCCTCTGACGCCGAGCTGAAACAGCTGCACGCGGCCGCATTCCCTAAATATATTCGCGCGGCGGTTAAACATGGGCTGCTTGACCCCCGCATGGCCGACGCCAAACTGTTTGACCACAAGAAGCTGGCAGCTGCGCTGGAGCCATCGCGCGATCAGCTCAGCAAATATCTAGGGGTGATCACCAATCGCAACCGCTACGCCATGCGACAGACCGACGGTGCGCCTATCGAGACGCCGCAATTTACACATATGCGGATCGCGATGGGGCTTTCGTTTAACGAAAAAGACCCGACGTCCGCGGCAATCGGCTTCTATACTCACATGAGCAAGCTGGAATATTTGCCCGGTGGCTCAACGCGAGTGAATGCGGGTGGGGCGAATCCGCAACTATCCAATTGTTTTGTGATTGATGTACAGGACGACATGGAGTCGATCGCGCAGAATGTGCGCAACCTGATGTGGATTTCTAAAGGCACCGGTGGCATTGGCATGAGCCTGTCTAAGCTGCGCGCCGCCGGAAGTCCGGTAGTGAGCACCAACACGACAAGTACCGGGCCAATTCCGTTTATGAAAGTGATGGATACCGCACTGTTTGCCGTAAGTCGCAAAGGCAAAAAAATGGGCGCTGCCGCACTTTACATGGAAAACTGGCACCTGGATGTGCGCGAATTCCTAGATCTGCGTCAGAACAGCGGCGATCCGTACCTGCGTACGCGCTATGCAAACACCGCCATATGGATTAGCGATGAATTTATGAAACGCGTGCAGCAAGAGGAGGCCTGGTATTTGTTTGATCCGCGCGATACGCCAGATCTGACCGAGCTGTACGGCGCAGCATTTAGCAAGCGATATGCCGAATATATTGAGCTAGCCGAGGCGGGGAAGCTGCGTAAATTTAGGAAAATGCCGGCTCGCCAACTGTACCGCGATATGCTGACACAGCTGCAATCGACAAGCCACCCCTGGTTTACCTGGAAAGACACCATCAACACCCGGGCGCTCAACAACAATCGTAGCACGATTCATTCATCTAACCTATGTACCGAGATCACGCTGCCAAATGATGCCGAAAATATCTCGGTGTGTAATCTGATCAGTATCAATCTGTCGGCATTTCTGGATATCGAGCACAAAACCTGGGATTGGCAAGGGCTAGAACGGGCGACACGCAGTGCGATTCGACAGCTTGATAATCTGTGTGATATCTCTGATTTGCCAGTGCCAGAGGCGATTAATTCGATCCGGTCAACACGTGCGCTGGGGCTCGGTATCATGGGTTTCACCGATGTGATCGAGAAGCTGGGTTATAGCTACGAGAGCGAGGCGTCGTATGACACTATGGATCAGCTGGCAGAATTTATTAGCTACTATGCGATTGACGAATCTGCTGAGTTGGCTAAGCAGAAGGGTAGCTACCCAGACTTCGACGGCAGCGGCTGGAGCAAGGGTGAGCTGCCGATCGATACGGTTGATTTGCTCGAGATTGATCGCCGTGTGCCTGTCGATGTAACGCGCAAGAAGCGCCTCGACTGGGAAAAACTCCGCGCTAAAACACGCAAAGGTATGCGTAACGCCACCCTGATGGCGATTGCGCCGACGGCCAATATTGGCCATGTCGCCGGCACAACACCGGGGATTGATCCGCAGTTTGGCCAGATATTTAGCCGTAGTACGCTCAATGGCAAATTCCTCGAGGTAAATGCCAATCTGGTGCGCGACCTCAAAAAACTTAACCTGTGGGAGCGCGTGAAGGACCAGCTGTTGGTTGAGCAGGGAGACCTGACGAATCTGGATGTGCCGCAAGAGCTCAAGGACGTGTACAAGACGTGTTTTCAGCTATCACCGTTTGCGTTTATAGAGGTGGCGGCCCGGGCTCAGAAATGGGTTGACCAAGCGATTAGCCGCAACATGTATCTAGAAAGCCGCAGTATTGACGACATGGAACTAGTGTATATGGAGGCCTGGAAACGCGGCCTAAAAACCACCTACTATCTGCATATGAAACCACGCCACCAAGCCGAGCAAAGTACCACCAAAGTCAACAAAGCCGAAGCGATCGCTGCAGGCACACAGCGAAAAGCTGGGTTCGGCTTCGCCAAAAAGCAGGGAGCATAGCCATGGATGATACAAGCGCATAGGACACATACACAAACAACACTCATCACACGAAGGGGGACCAACCAATGAACGTAAACTCAATCATCACTGACGATATGACACTCCAGCAAAAACTTGACGCGATCGATGCAGCCATGAAAGCGGCCCAGGAAGTAGCGGCTGAGCAGGCCGCGAGCAGGGGCGACTTTGCGGCACCGCTTGACCCAGCAACATTAACGATTTGTGACGGATGCGAATAGGAGGAATATGACATGGTAGAGTATATACGAGACGGCGTGAAACACGTAGTAGCAGTAGCGTCAAAAAATGACGTGCCTGAGGTAGTTGGCGGCGTGGTCGTATCGGTGCGTCCAGAAAACATGCACCCAAGTATCGATGAGCTGCGTCAAGCCGAGATTGCGCGCCGGCGCCGACTCGGTGTATGTGCAGATTTGTTGGCGGGAGTAGCGTAAGATGGAAGGACTATTGCCTGGCGAACAGCCGAGGGTTCATGACTATAGCCACTGCCACGAAGTTGGAAAGCTCGCGGCGCAACTAAGCCGCATGACGATCGAGCAGCAGCGGACTAGCCCAGAAGCTAACGCAATCAAGGCTCAGATCGAGGCGTTTTTTCTGGAGCCACTAGAGAGCGCTTCGTAGCAGAGACACTAGATAATAAATAACAAGAGAGGAGGCGCATATGCCACAACTATTAGGCAGCGGCATTCAGGATGGATTGCTGCTCAAGCCAATTCATTATCAATGGGCGATGGATTTGTATGATCAGGCCGTCGCCAACACCTGGTTTCCCAACGAGATCCAGCTGGCACAAGACCTAGCCGATTGGGCAAAAATGAGCGACGACGAGCGTCATGCCGTGACGTTCCTGATGAGCTATTTTAATCCGAACGAGCTGCTGGTAAACAAGGCGCTGGCATTTGGTGTGTACCCATATGTCAATGCGGCCGAGTGCCATCTGTATCTGGCGAAGCAGATGTGGGAAGAGGCCAACCACTGCATGGCGTTTGAGTACGTGCTCGACACCTTTCCGATCGACCGAGAAGCGGCCTATAACGCCCATGTTGATGAGCCTACCATGGCGCGCAAGGAAGAGTTTGAGACCAAATTTATCAAGCGCATGAGCGAGGACACGCTTGATATCACCACGACTGAGGGCAAGAAAGATTTCGTGCGGAATCTGATCGCCTACAATATTATCCTCGAGGGCATCTGGTTTTATTCGGGCTTTATGGTTGCGTTGTCATTTAGACAACGTAATTTGCTGCGCAACTTTGCCAGCCTGATCGACTGGATCGTGCGCGACGAGAGCTTGCATCTCAAATTTGGTATTAATCTGATTCTGACTACTATCGAGGAAAACGAAGACCTGCAGGATGAAGAGTTTGCCGCCGAAATCAAGCAGATGATCCTGGACGCAGTTGAGATGGAAGAGGAGTACAACCGTGCACTATTGCCGAGCGGTATCCTGGGCCTGAATGCCGACTACGTCAATCAATATGTCAAGTATATGACCGACCGTCGCCTCGAGGAGCTGGGCTTTGAGCCACATTATAATGCGTCGAATCCTGCCAAGTGGATGGCGACCGCCAACGACACCTATGAGCTGGTGAATTTCTTTGAAAGCACCAATACCAGCTACGAGGTAAATGCTGGCAACAGCGAGGCCAAGCTGCGCGGGCCAACCAGCGGTGATGACGATACATCCGCCCCGAGCTAGCCGTGCTATACTGAATCTATGACAAAAAAGCACAAGCCGATTAGCGATACGGAGCGCCGATTTATCGGAAGCCTGACCTCGACGCCGACCAAGTATTACTATATGTGGTGGCTGATTGCGTTTGTAGCCCTGACATGGGGCGGTACGTCGGTGGGCCAGGCATTGCGTGCGATGATGGGCAAGCCTGCTCTCAGCGAGGTAGCATGGCAGGCTATGATGGCGACGGGCATTTCGTCGCGGATAGTGGCCATGATGATCGCATTTGGGGGTCTGGCGCTGTACGGCCTGATGTTGGCGTATGCGCGGTCGCCGGCGGCGCGGCTTGATCCACGCACCTGGCGACTCATGTACTATTTCGGCTTTGGGCTGATCGGCTTGACTACGCTCTATTGCCTATGGTCATTCGCCTACACCATCGGTAGTGTATGATTTATTACAACGTACTAGATATAGCGTAGCTGCCATTCGCATGCTATACTGGGCGGAAATAGGGGAGAAAAGGTATGAACACAAACACCAAATATATTTTTGTGACGGGTGGCGTATTGTCTGGGGTAGGCAAGGGTATTACGGCGGCCAGTATTGGCGCCGTGCTGCAGGCCAAAGGTGCCCGCGTCAGCATCCAGAAATGTGACCCGTATCTGAACGTCGATGCGGGTCTTCTTAATCCGGCTGAACACGGCGAATGTTTTGTGACGCGCGATGGCGCCGAGACTGATCTAGACCTTGGGCATTACGAGCGTTTTTTGGACCTCGAGCTTGAACAAAAAAACGCCACGTTGTCTGGCCGGCTATTGCTACAGCTGATTAATGACGAACGGGCGGGCTGCATGCATGGCAAAACCGTGCAGCTGGTGCCGCACCTTACTGAGGCGATTCAGCGGGCGATCGAGGTGGCGAGCGAGGGGAGTGAGTTTCATATTGTCGAGATTGGCGGCACAGTGGGTGATTATGAGGGGCTGAGTTTTGTCGAAGCAATCCGGGAGTTTGCTGGACGGGTTGGGCGAACGAACTGCTTGTTTGTGCATGTGGTGTATGTGCCGTATCTGCATGCCAGCCATGAATACAAGACCAAGCCGGCCCAGAATGCCTTGGCCGACCTGCGTGGATTTGGGATTATGCCTGACGTAGTGGGGGTGCGCACCGAGGGTGAAACCGCTGCGCCGCGCAGTATTGGCGACAAGATTAGTATGTTTACTGGTGTGCCGCGTGAGGGAATTATTATGATGCCAAATGTCGATACTGTCTACGAGGTGCCGCTGACGGTGGCGCGCGACCTGGGTGCGTTGCTCGGCACATTTAGCGGCATAGCGCGCGAGCCAGACCTTGCAATGTGGCGGCGCTTGGCCGAGCGCGACAAAACCGAATACGCGCGCGAAATCACCGTGGGATTGGTGGCAAAGTATATTGATAATACCGATACGTACCTGTCGATTATTGAGGCGCTCAAAAGTGCGGCATGGAGCCAAAAATGCGAGGTGAATATCAAGTGGATCAACGCCGAGAAGGTGAGTGATGCGGATTTCGCTGATGTCGATGCCGTACTGGTGCCGGGCGGGTTTGGTGCGCGCGGGGTCGAGGGCAAGATCGCGGCTGCGGAGTATGCTTATCGGCACAAGTTGCCATATCTTGGCATCTGCCTGGGCCTTCAGGTGGCAGTTATTGCGGCGGCGCGGCGCGGTGGGCTGCGGCACGCGCACAGCGATGAATTTGTAGAGACGAAGCAAAATGTCATTTATATTATGCCGGGGCAGGCTGGCAAAGAATCGACTGGTGGTACCTTGCGGCTGGGCGATTACGCAGCAACGCTGGCTGCCAATTCGCTGGCGGCAAAGGTGTACGGTGCATCCGAGGTGATCGAGCGCCATCGTCACCGCTACGAAGTCAACCAAGCATTCCGCGAGCAGATTGAGCAGGGCGGCCTGACGATCAGCGGCACGTCGCCTGATGGTGCGCTGGTAGAATTTATTGAGGCGACGGATCATCCCTACTACATCGCGACGCAGGCCCATCCGGAATTTCGCTCGCGTCCGATGCGGGCGCACCCGCTGTTTGTTGGCCTGGCCCAGGCGGCGCTGGCGCGACATTCCTAATCTGTTATACTAATAACGATGAATGATGCGATTACTAACATTGTAAAAAATCTCTATGATATTGACGCCAATGTCGTGCTGACGCGGCCCGAGCCGCAGTTTGGCGACTATGCTACCAATGTAGCGCTGCAGCTTGCGGGACGCCTGGGGCGTCAGCCGCGTGAAGTGGCCGAGGAAATCGCCGAGCAGCTGCGTCACACTGATGAGTATACCGAAGTAACTATCGCTGGCCCTGGATTTATTAACATTCGCCTGAGCGATGCCCAGCTGGCAGCGCTTATGACGCGCGCCGTGGGGCAATCGATGCTCGGGCAGACCATCGTTACAGAATATTCTGATCCGAATCCATTTAAGGTACTGCACGCCGGGCATCTGTACACGACGATTGTCGGCGATGCGATTTCGCGGTTGTGCGAGCGAGCGGGTGCCGTGGTGCACCGCACCAATTTTGGCGGCGATGTGGGGCTGCATGTGGCCAAAAACATGTGGGCGATTGTGCGAACACTTGGGGGTGAAAACCCCAGCAAGCTGGCTGAAGTAGATGAGAATCTACATGCACGCGCCGCTTGGCTGAGCGCTCGCTACGTCGAGGGCAACACTGCGTATGAGGATGACGAAGCGGCCAAGCAGGAGATTATCGCGACAAACAAACGGGTGTACCAGCTACACGCCGACAATGATCACCAGAGCGAATTTGCACAGATCTACTGGACCTGTCGTGGCTGGAGCTACAAGTATTTTGATCTGTTATACCGCGAGCTCGAGGTAGCACCCTTCGAGCGTTACTACCCCGAGAGCGAAACCACTCCAGCCGGCCTCGAGACAGTCCGGGTACACACGGGCGAAGTGTACAGCGAAAGTGATGGCGCCATCGTCTTCGTCGGTGAACCGTACGGGCTTCATACCCGCGTGTTTATTAATTCTGTCGGGCTGCCCACCTACGAAACGAAGGATGTCGGGCTACTCATGCACAAATGGCGCGATTATCACTTCGATCGCTCGATTGTGATCACCGGCAACGATATTGTGGAGTACATGAAAGTGGTGCTAAAAAGCGTCGAGCAATACGAGCCCGACTTGGTGCAACGAACCACTCATTTGACCCACGGCAATCTCAAGCTTGTCGGTGGGCAAAAAATGAGTTCGCGCCGCGGCAATGTGCTGCTGGCGCTCGACGTGCTCGAGGCAGCGAGCGAGGCGCAGCGACAGGCATTCGATGGCGCTACCGATCGACAGGTGATGCTCGGCGCGGTCAAGTATGCGTTTTTGTCTAACCGTATTGGCGGGGACATCATCTATAATCCACAAGAATCGGTGAGTATTCACGGCAACAGCGGGCCTTATCTGCAGTATGCCCATGCTCGGGCGTGCTCGATTCTTGCCAAAAGTACGGTTGCCGCCCACGAAACATTTGATAATCTAAACGAGTACGAACGCATGCTGGTGCGCAAGCTCGGCGAATATAGCGAAGTAGTTGAGCGGGCGATTGCCGAGCTAATGCCACACCATGTGTGCACCTATCTGTACGAGCTGGCGCAGGTGTTCAATCGTTTTTACGAGAATTGCCAGGTGATTGGTGATACGCATGAGGCTCGTCGGATTAGCCTGGTGGCGCATTACCGCGATACGCTCGCCGAGGGGCTTGATTTGCTAGGTATCCACGCGCCCGAACAATTGTAATCAGCGCTGCCGCTAGTGTATACTGATGGCACATAGTGACTAAGGAGGATTCCTGCCATGGCTACCGCCAAGCGCCCAACTACTAAATCTACCAAGCGGCCTACGACCAGCATCATTGCTGCCAAACGTGCCGCCGCCAGCGCCAAGGCCGATGCCGCCAGGGCACATGCCGAAGTTGTCAAAGCTCGCGCTACTCGCTTGACTGGCCGCGGGGCCGGCTTCGTTAATTTCATCCGCGAGCAGGGCGTCGTTGGTTTGGCGGTTGGTCTGGCGATCGGTACTGCAGCTGGCGACACTGTCAAAAAACTCGTCGAAGGATTCATTTCTCCTGTTGTGCAGTTCATTGTCGGCTCGCGCGAAGGTCTCGAAAAAGCCGCCTGGACATTCGACTGGCTTGGCCGCCAGGCAGAATTCAAATGGGGTGCATTTGTCAGCTCGGCGATTACCCTACTTGCGACCGCACTCGTCATCTACCTAATCATCCACGTGCTCAAACTCGACCGCCTCGACCGCAAAAAAGACGCCTAATAACTGGACGATTATACCGCTCACCATAGTGAGTACGGTATAATATATTCATATGGCAATACCTAGCTTCAAACCCAAGCGGATACTGTGGCTCGACATGGAGATGACGGGGCTGGATCCGGTGTGTGATTGGCCGCTTGAGGTGGCGATGATTGTGACTGATTGGGACATGAAAGAGCTGGCCAGCTGGGAGGGTGTGATCCACCACCCACCGAGCAAACTGGCGGCGAAATTTGATGCGAATCGAGAGTTTTGGGACCAGCAGAGCGATGCGCGCCGTGGGCTCGAGGCGCAGAATACACACGGCATGAGCCGTGAAGTGTTCGAGACAGAGCTACTGGCGTTTCTCGATGAGCAGTTTGATGAAGGCAAGATTTTGCTGGCGGGCAACTCGATCCACCAGGATCGACGATTTATCGCCCAGTGGCTGCCGCGATTTGATGCGCGGCTTCATTATCGCATGCTGGATGTTAGTGCCTGGAAGGTTGTATTTGAGGGCAGGTACAACAAAAAATTCGCAAAACCCGAGGAGCATCGGGCGCTACAAGACATTCGTGGTAGCATTATGGAGCTGAAGTATTATTTAGCAAAAGTGAGGGTGAAATGAGTCAAACTACTGCATGGCAAGACCGCTATATCGAAAAAGACAGCTGGCGAAGTGTCGGTGAAGAGCTCGGGCTTAATGAGCTACAGCTGCTTGAGATCGTAACCCACCCGCAGCAACCATGGGTGATTGACGGCGACAAGTGGCTCACGCTCAACCTGGTATTGCCAGAACTAAAAGCCAACAAAATAGTCCGGCATCGCTTATGCTTGTTGTTAGGAAAACAACAAGCAATTATCCTGCATGATGAACCATTCGACGAAGCTGTAGCTGAACGAATACGGGTACATACGCGTATCAGCAATTCGCCTACTGGCGTGCTGGCTATTGTCGCCGATGTCGTGAGTGAACGGTTTACACCGATTCTGGACGCGGTCGACGAGGGAATCGATCGACTAGAGGATTCGATGATTGGCCAGGCGGCCGATACTCAGGTGCACGAGCTGTTTCATTTTAAGAAAATCCTGTCTGATTTGCGCCGGATTGTGTTGCCGACGATGCTAGCATTTAACTCGCTTAGTGATGGCCGATTTGCACTGATTGAAGAGCAGCATGTGGCGTATTTGCGCGATAGTTATGACTATGCTTGGCGTGCGCACGAGCTGATCGATACGCAGCGCGACCTGCTCTCGAGTGTGCTTGACACGTATTTGTCGGTGATGTCAAATCGCATGAATGACATCATGAAGCGGCTGACAATTGTGGCGACGATATTTATGCCGATTACGTTTTTGACAGGTTTGGGCGGAATGAATTTTACGGGGATGCCGTTTGATAGCGAAGCGGTGTTTCATATGTTGCTTGTGTCGATGCTGGTGATCCCTGTGGTGATGCTGATATATTTTTACCGCAAGAAATGGTACTAAACGCATGGATGAGACGGCAGCGGTTATCGAAACCTACATCGCGACCCGCCCCGGTGCTTGGCTAGATTTTCCGTTTGGGCCAGAAGTTGCGGTGTACAAAATCGGTGAAGCACCGGGCAAGATGTTTGCCCTGATCGCGCAGGGTTCACGGCCGCTGCGTGTCAGCCTAAAGTGTGATCCGGGACTGGCCGAGACACTGCGGGAGCGCTACGAAACAGTACTGCCAGGGCACCATCTTAACAAAAAACACTGGATTACGGTGGTTTGCAGTGGCCAATTGACGGTGGATGAAATCGAAGATTTGGTGCGGCTAAGCTATAATTTGGTAGCCGATGCCTAGCGGCTGTTGGCGAAATCTTTGAATTTTGTGCGGACGGGTTCGAGGCTTTTGTCGGTGGTATCAAGGTAGGCCTTGAGTGAGGCACTGCGTGTAGAAGTGTAAAGGGTGTACATGGAGTTGCTGAGCGTCTGGATCTGGTAATTCATCTCGCTGGCATAAGTGCGGTCGAGGGTGCCATTGAGCTGTGCATCATCAAGCTTGCTGTTGAGGGTGGTGGCGATAGAGGTCTCGGCGGCGGTAATAGATTTGTCAGCGGTGTCTTTGACGCCGTTTTTTGCCATGGGGTCGGCGATGTCTGCCGTGGCAGTGCGCAGGAATGCCGATAGGCTACTGTTGGTAGCACGAAGGTCGCTGTCGCCGAGCTGCTTTTGGCGTTTGTCGACGATGGTCTGCAGGGTAGCGATGCGGGCTTTGAGCGATAGCAGCTGGGTACTATCGCTAGGGCCCTGACTACTCGCCATCATTAGCCAGCCGGCAATGAGCAAAACGATCGCGGCAGCCGCGCCGACAATAATCATGGTACGGCGCGATGGGCCGGATTTTTGTGGGGGTGGAGCGATTTGATTAAGGTAATCAATCGTGTAAGGATCTTGGCTGGGTTGCATGCTTCTATTTAACCATAATCATTTACAGAGGTAAAGAGTGGTATAATCAGGATATGCAGGATGCCAAGGAGGAAGTGCGCACACGACTCAACATCGAAGACGTTATTGGTGAGTACGTCCAGCTTAAGCGTGCCGGGCGCAACTACAAGGGACTTAGCCCCTTTAGCAGCGAGAAAACGCCGAGTTTTTTTGTGAGCCCAGACAAGCATATTTGGCATGATTTTAGCTCTAATAAGGGTGGTGATGTGTTTAGTTTTGTGATGGAAGTTGAGGGGATGGACTTTCGGGCGGCCCTGGAACATCTGGCACGCAAGGCGGGGGTAGATTTGAGCCAGTATGACACCCACCAAAACCAAGAAGTGGCGGCCCGAAAAGCAAGGGCGCGTGAGGCACTAGAGCTGGCTACAACCTACTACCAGCAGAGTTTGCCAAAGAATCAGCATGCTGTGGAATATGTATTTGGCAGTCGCCGGCTGAGTAAAGAAATTGTTCGGGATTTTCGTATTGGTTATGCGCCGGATAGCGGGAAAGCGCTGGTGAGTTTCCTCGAGAAAAAGGGGTTTTCGGGCCATGAGCTAGATGATGCGGGGCTGGTCAATCGCTATGGTGGTGATATGTTTCGCGGCCGAATGGTGGTGCCGCTAATGGATACGGCTGGTATAGTGATAGGGTTTACGGCGCGGATTATTGGTGAGGTACCGAATGCGCCTAAGTATCTCAATACTCCCCAGACACTGCTCTACGACAAAAGCCGGCACGTATTTGCCCTGAGCCAAGCCAAAGAAAGTATTCGACGCCTAGGCTATAGCGTGATTGTCGAGGGCAATCTAGATGTGATTAGCAGCCATATGGTAGAGGTGTCGCAGGTGGTGGCGACTGCGGGCACAGCACTCACCGAACATCATGTGACTGCGCTGAAGCGACTGGGTGACGATATTCGGCTGTGTTTTGACGCCGACAAAGCGGGTATTGCCGCCACCGAGCGAGCAATTGGTATTGCCTCGCGCGTAGGGGTGACGCTGACGATTATCGAGCTGCCAGATGACGCCAAAGACCCCGATGAGCTAATCCGCCACGACCCCGCGGCTTGGCAAAGCGCTATCGATCAGGCGCTGCCGGCCGTGGATTGGATCCTGGCCCAGTACGAAAAACGCGAAGATATCACGACGGTTGCCGGCAAGCGGGCGTTTACTACGGCGGGGCTAAGCATCACCGCGCAGCTGCAGGATCCGGTGGAGCGCGAGCACTACGAAAAGAAGATCGCCACAATGACCCACACCACCCTCGAGACAATCCGCCAAAAATCCCTACAGCACGAGCCTGCAACGACGCCAAAGCGTGCCATCGCTCATGTTGTGCAGGCGGCGCCCGATCCCTACATGTATCAGGATAATGCCTTTGCCGTTGCTTGCAACGATGCTGCCAGCCAGGAGCTATTTGCGCATATTGACCCCGAGTTATTTGAGGGCGCCGAGCGGCGCGCGATGGCGCGGTATTTTGCCTCGCATCATGCCGAACCGCTGCGCGACACCCCCAAAGAGTTGCATCAATTCGATACGTATGTCAAAATATTACTATTAAAGGCCGATACTAGGTACGGTGAATGGAGCGAACAAGATCGTTACTTCGAAACCGCACGACTGATCCGCCAGATAGAAAATGAACACAAGAAACAAACCCAAGAACAACTAATTAAAGAGCTCCGCGGGGCCGAGGCTGCTGGTGACGAACCGCGTGCCCTCGAGATCCGCACCAAGCTCAATAGCCTCATTAAGGAGATAGCCCGTGGCCAACGACGATGATCAGCACACACTACCAGATGACGAATTGACTCTTCCCGAACAGGGAATTATCGAGGAGCCAGCGATCGATGATTTGCTGGACGAGGAAGATACGCCCGAGGATATATTGAATAGCGGGCAGTACTTTGATGATATTTCGGATGATTCGGTGCGCCTTCACCTGCGCGAAATCGGCAAAATCCCGCTGCTTTCTGCCGAGGAAGAGCTAGAGCTTGCCCAGCGCGTCAAAGAGGGCGACAAAAAAGCCAAAGACAAAATGGCCGAAGCTAACATGCGCTTGGTTGTATCGATCGCCAAGCGGTATAGTGGGCGCGGGCTTGATTTTTTGGATTTGATCCAGGAGGGCCACACTGGGTTGCTGCGTGCCGTTGAGAAGTTTGACCCCGATAAGGGATTCAAATTTAGCACCTATGCCACCTGGTGGATTCGCCAGGCGATTACTCGCGCGATTGCCGACCAGGCCCGCACCATCCGTATTCCGGTGCACATGGTCGAGACTATCAATAAGCTGCTGCGCACCCAGCGCCGCATGACACAGGAGCTCAACCGCGAGCCGAGCATCGAAGAGCTGGCCCGCGAGCTCGAGATGGAGCCCGAAAAAGTCGAGTATGTTATCAAGATCAAGCAAGATATATCGAGCCTCGACGCTGGTGTCGGCCGTGATGGCGAGGACGAAGATTCGGTGCTGGGCGATTTTATCGAGGACGAGGACACCGCGACGCCAGAAGAATCTGCCTCGAGCCAGCTGCTGAAGGAACAGGTACAAACGATCCTGTCGACGCTGTCAGATCGGGAGCAAAAAATCATCAAGATGCGTTTTGGCCTGGATAACGGCAAGTCGCACACACTCGAAGAGGTTGGCCAAGAATTTGCCGTCACTCGCGAGCGCATTCGCCAGATAGAAGCCAAAGCTCTGGCAAAAATCCGTAAGCATAAAGACGCCAAAAAGCTGTACGAATACCTGCAATAGCAGACGCTAGATATAGCGTTTATGCTTGCATTTTGCGTCCCTACGGCATAGACTTACCCCTAGAAGGTGCGGCCTACAACGGCCGAATATGTAGAGTATGCCAAATACAGAACGACAGTATCCTGCCGCCGAAGCGGACTCATCCACGCGCAGCCTCGGCGCGGAATTATTGGCATGCGCGATGCAATTATCGCCTGAATTGAGGCAGGAAGCTGTTCGGACGCTCGAAATGATGTCACCGGAGGATCTTGTCACTGCCCGGGATGCCATTGTCAGCCTCGTTACTGTCATTGGTCGTGCTCACGATGCCACACAGATAGGTATTACTCCAGATGCGGCGGTTATCCGGCTACATACTATTGCTGCGGCTAGTGAAGCGCCCGAGCCATTGCCCGAGTCCAAACGTCCAACACTTCGTCCGATTGATATGCTTTTGGGCAGGTTTGGTGATGAATATGAGCTGGCGCTCGTGGGCTTCGATGCCGAACAAAAGAGTCGTCTTGCTCAAGTGCTTGCGCGGATGTTCGGATCAACTCACAAGAATGCTAATGCGGCGCTGGCTGCGCCGCGAATCCGTACTATTTTAGATCAAGGGGCGGCCTACGCCCAGATGGGTAGGGACGAGGGCGTCGACCATTCGACTATTCGTAATATGATTCATAATGTTCATGCCAATGTGGTAGAACACCTGACCGATGAGGAGTGGCAAAACATCATTGAGCTGATTGACGCTAGGTCATATGAGGAAGCCGAGAAGTTGGTTGATACTATCAATATCGCGGGTCGTATCGTGCGGACTCGCAATGCAGGTAGATCAGCGCCGTCTCGGCAAAAAGCTGCTCGCTCAGGTGCACCAGATCAATGGCAGCGGGTGAACGGACCATCCATCACAGATAAAGATCGCGAGGAGCGTGAAATGCTCATTCGCCGCGCCGAAAGCCAGAAAGATGCCTAGTTGATTATTCCGCCAAGGATAGTGTCTAGCTGTTGATGCAGGTGTGCCAGGTCGCGATCATTGATAATATAATGGTCGGCGATGGCGATCGGGCCACCTTTTTCGAGGTTTTCAATCTCGGTCCAGTCGCGGGCTCGCGCTTCGTCGGCGGTGAGTGGGCGGACGGCACGACTAGCCAGACGACGATAGCGTAACTGTCGTGGAGCGACCACGGCAACCACCGTTAGCTCGCTGCCAGGAAATTCATGCGCGAGTAGGCGGTATTCTGTCCATGTGTACAAACCATCGATGACAACCGTGTGTTGGCCGGCAGCGATCAGGTGGCGAACCTGTTCGATAACTTGTTGCATAAAATACTCATTGCCGTGCTCTAGACGCATCTGCTCACGGTAGCGCCGCTCGTTCTCTTCGGTGACGGGCAGGCCGAGCGCCTTGACTCCCTCGATAATGAGGCCACCACCGTAGACTTTTGGTATGCCTTTGTTGGTGAGATATTGTACAATTGAGGATTTGCCGGCGCCGGGCATACCAACGGGAGCAATAATATGTATATGTGGGTGGGTCATAGATCTATAGTACCAGATAATGCGCCTGTGCTTGCGTATGAAGCTGCGAAATGATATCGTGAGTGAATCATGAAAGAGCGACGAATGTCTAAAGAGCAACCACCGCACCCTAAGTTGGCGGCGGCTCGCGCATTGGCTAAGCGGGCGATGCAAGAGGGCGCACGTTGGGATGAGCTCGCGGCTTGCAGGGGGATTGATCTTGATATGGAGATCTTTTTCCCGCTGAGCGAAACGCGCGATAACGTAGCTCTGGCGCGTCAGATTTGCAAGACCTGTCCTGTGGCGGTCGAATGCCTCGACGATGCCCTTGCCCTGGGCGATGTCTTTGGTGTTCGTGCTGGCACCACGGGTCCTCAGCGCAATAACATGCTTCGACGCAGCAGCGCCATCGACACAAATACCGTATAATAGCTATATGGCGAAGCGGTTAGTGATCATCGACGGCAAGTCCGTGTTTTATCGCGGCTATTATGCTATGCCAAATCTCAGTACCGCCGATGGTACGCCGACGGGTGGTGTGTATGGGTTTGCGGCGCTGGCGCTCGAGACGCTGCGCAAGCTCAAGCCCGACTACGTGTGCGTGGCCTGGGACAAGCGCGGTACCAATATCCGCAAGCGCCTAGAGATATATCCCGAGTACAAAGCTGGTCGCAAGCCTGCGCCAGCAGATTTTTATGCGCAAATCCCGATATTGCACGAGCTATTAGCGGCATTTGGCTGGCCGCTGTACGAGCTTGATGATTACGAGGCGGATGATATCATGGCCACGCTTGCTCGGCAGGCAAGTGCCTGTGGTATCGAGACCTGCCTGATCACGAGCGATCTCGATGCGCTGCAATCCATCGATCCGCTTACGCACGTCTATGCACTCAAAAAAGGCCTTACCAACATCGATTTATTCAATCCCGAGACATTTGAGGCTAAATACGGCATCCGCGTCGATCAGTTTCTCGACCTAAAGAGCCTAAAAGGCGATAGTAGCGATAACATTCCGGGTGTCCCTGGTATTGGCGAAAAAACCGCCGTGGGCTTGCTGCAAGAGTTTCAGACGCTCGATAATATTTATGCAAATCTGTGGCAGATCAAAGATAGTGTTCGGCGCAAGCTCGAGGCTGGTCGCGAATCGGCCGAGATGAGCAAAAAAGTTGCCGAGCTATGGACTGATGCGCCTATCGAGCTGAATCTGGACGATATGGATGTTCGTACCACCGATGGTGATCGGCTGCAGACGCTGTTATCACGGCTTGAATTCCGTTCGCTGGTGGCACGACTGCCACAATATATGCGCACCACACATCCACGCAGCGCATCTGAACACAATAATTATCAGGCGGCCGAGACAATGGCTGGCGATGCGGTCGAGGTGCTTAGTAAGGCTCGCGAGCTAGTGGTGTATATGGCCGGGGATGATCTGTGGGTGTCGGCCGAGCCGACTAAGGCCGCTAAGCTATCATTTGACCAAGCCGCAAAACTTATGGCGACCGTGCCAATTGTCGGGCACGATCTCAAGCCTATGCTTCATCGTCTGCTCGATCATGGGCACACGACGCTGCCAGAGATTCATCACGACACTGCGCAGGGCTCATTCTTGCTTAATCCCTTGCGAAAATCGCGGGCACTGGCCGACCTGGTAGGAAGTGAATCAATTGACGATCCGAAATTTGCGATTACCGCCATCTGGACGCTTTACCACGAGCAGGCGCAAGCCCTGGATGGCCTGAGTAAGCTGGGTCACGTTGCGCGGACGATTGATTTCCCGCTGATTCCGGTGCTGGCGCGCATGGAGCATCGTGGTATTATTCTCGACACCGACAAGCTCGCCGCTATGAGTACTCGGCTGGCCGACGAGACTGCCGCGCTGCAGGCAGAGATGCATACTATGGCGGGATACGAATTTAATATTGCGAGCCCGGCGCAGCTAGCCGATGTATTATTTACAAAGCTTCAGCTACCAACTGCTGGCATTAAGCGTGGCAAAACAGGGTATTCGACTGGCCAGAAAGAGCTTGATAAGCTACGTGGCCTGCATCCCATCATCGAACACATCGAGAAATTCCGCGAGCTAACCAAGTTACAGAACACCTACGTCGATGCGTTGCCAAAGCTTGTCGACGACGAAAGTCGACTGCACACTACCTTCAACCAGGACGTTGCGGCCACCGGTCGGCTGTCGAGTACTGATCCCAACCTTCAGAACATCCCCATTCGCACCGAGCAGGGCCGCAAAATCCGCGAAGCATTTGTCCCGGCGATTGGTAATGTGTTTGTGAGTGCCGACTACAGCCAGTTTGAGCTGCGCCTAGCTGCGGTGCTGGCGGGCGATGACCAGATGGTGCAGAGCTTTAATGCGGGCACCGATATCCATACCAAGGTAGCTAGCGAGGTGTTTCGAGTGCCGCTCGATGACGTCACTAAAGACCAGCGCCGCGCCGCCAAAGTCGTGAATTTTGGGGTGCTGTACGGCATGAGTCCCCACGGCCTGGCTGCCGCGGCTGGTATGTCGTTTGGCGAGGCCAAAAAATTCATCGACGAGTATTTCAAGGCCCACGGCGAAATTCGTGCCTATATCGATGCGACCATCAAACAAGCCCATGACGCCGGCTACGTCGAGACGCTGTTTGGCCGTCGGCGCCAAACACCAGATGTAGCATCGAGTAATTTTGTTGTTCGGCAGGCCGCAGAGCGTGCGGCGGCTAACATGCCTATTCAGGGCACCGAGGCAGACCTTATGAAAATGGCGATGCTGCGTGTCGAGGATCACCTTGGCGAGCTTGGCGAACAAATTCTCCAAATTCACGATTCAATCATGGTGGAGTGCCCACGCGAAAACGCCGACAGCGTGCGCGAAATTTTGGATACTACGATGACTAATATCTACCCCGAGCTAGGGGTGCGCCTACAGGTAGATGTGCATGTCGGCAATGATTGGGGAGAAGTATGATAGAGCTGCGTTGCTATGATATCTATGATTGGGAGGCGCTGAGCGGCGATCAGCTACCGAGACTGAGGCAACTCGAAGCGGTGTCTGAAGACATGGTGATAGGGAGGGTGAAGCTTGCCGATCGTCCTATTTGCGAACAGGATCTACGAGAGCTATATCCAACTACACCAATGCTGTATCAGCTGTATGTTGAGAAATCAATGCGCAGCCAACGAATAGGCAGCATGCTGATGGATGCGCTTGAACGGCTCGCTATAGATGAGGGTTTTCGACAGCAGCTGTTGTGCGTTAAGCCAGACAACATTGTGGCGCGTGCTATGTATGAAAAACGTGGATATACCTACATTCGTCCTGGCGGAAAAGAACTTGTAAAGAGTGTATGGCACCTAAAGAATTCTGAAGGTGAGCGAGTTCATGTAGTAGAGTTACTCCCAATGATTAAATACTATCCTAATGCATCAGAACAGCCAAATGAAGTGACAAATGATGGTTGACTAATCATAGAATATTTGGTATAATATAAACATATGTATCGAGGCAATTCACGACGACTATTCCCAATCTTGCTAGTAGCAATCATCATGATTATTGCAATCGTGGCGCTGGTTTCGGCGGGCCGGGCACTATTTAGCGGCAAATCAACCACCGACCAAGCAGCGACATCGCAGGATGTATCCAGCGCAAACTTACTGGATACATCGGTCAATCGTGGGGTGCGCGTCACGGTGCGTGGTGCAATTGTCGCAGACGAGAACTTCCGCTCATATCAGATTACCATCACCCCAAGTAGCCGCAGCATGACTGTTTACAAGGGATACCTCGGTGATGTGCTGGATAGCAAGCAGTATACCAACAACGTCAAGGCGTACGATGAATTTGTGCATGCTCTGGACAAAGCAAACGCTATGAAAGGCGAGCCGCTGAGCGGCGCAAAAGACGACACCCGCGGCATCTGTGCGACTGGTACGGTGTACGAATATGACCTGCTGGATGGCACAAATTCTACCAAACGACTATGGACATCGACCTGTAATGGCTCAAAAGGCTCATTCCAGGCCAGTGTTGATCAAGTGCAGGGGCTGATGACAAAGCAGATTCCCGACTACGGCACGCTGACCAAAGGGATGACCTTTGGTAGCCAAAACCGTTTGTTCTAGGGTATACTATGGGGGTATGGTACGTGGTATTATTTTTGATTGTTTTGGGGTGTTGTATGGCGGTAGCCTCGAGACGCTTATTCGCTCGCTGCCTGCCGAGCAGAGTGATCGACTGCGCGACGTGAATAAATCGTATGATTACGGCTATATTCCGCGGGCTAGCTATATCGAACAGTTTGCGGCTATCCTTGGCAAATCACCTGACGACATTAATCAGATATTGCAAGATACCCATGTGCGCAACGACGAGTTAGTCGACTATGTGCGTGCGCTTAAGCTGTCGCACCGCGTGGCAATGCTAAGTAATGTGGGCGAGGCCACGCTAGACAAGCTGTTTGCTCCTGGGGAAATCGAGGAGCTGTTTGATGTGGCAGTATTGTCGTATCGCGAGGGTTTGACCAAGCCGCACCCAGATGTTTTTTTGCTGACGGCTGAGCGGCTTGGTCTGGCCCCAGAAGAATGTGTGATGATTGACGATATTATCGAAAACTGCGAAGCGGCTGAAGGTATTGGCATGCGGGCGATCCTGCACACCGCCAACCAGCTAACAGTACAACGATTAGGCGAGCTACTCGTACATGAAGAACCAGCAATATAAAGGGCTAACTCAGGCCGAGGTGGCGCGTCGCATCCGCGAGGGCAAGACCAACCAGTCGAGCGACAAAACTAGTCGCACTGTCGGCGAAATTGTGCGGGCAAATGTAGCGACTCGGTTTAACGCACTGCTGGCACTGCTATTTATTATTGTGATGATTTTTGGCCAGCCGCTTGATGGGACATTTGGGTTCATTATATTTTTTAACAGCATGATCGGGATTATTCAGGAGCTGCGTGCCAAGCATACGCTGGATCGTTTGGCGCTGATCACGGCGCCGCGTACGGTGGTGATTAGGGATGGTGAGCAGCGACAGATTCCGTCGAGCGAGATTGTCGAGGGTGATACTATCGAGCTTGCGATTGGTGATCAGGTGCCGGCTGATGGAGAGGTGATTAGTCGCGAGGGGCTGGAGGTAGACGAATCGTTGCTGACCGGCGAGTCGGACGCGATCGCCAAGCGCGATGGTGCAAGCGTGATGTCGGGTTCGTTTGTGACGGCGGGCCGCGGATTGGTTCGCGTCACGGCGGTGGGCGAACGGGCATATGCGCGCCAAATTACCAATCAGGTCAAACAGTTCAAGCGTACTGAGTCCGAACTAATAAATGGTACGAATCGGCTACTAAAGTACATCAGCATTATCATCGTGGTGGTCGGCCCACTGTTGATTTGGGGCCAGCTGACACGCACCGATGCGCCGTTTAATAACGCGGTGATTTACTCGGTGGCGGCAATCGTGGGTATGATTCCTGAGGGGTTGGTGCTGATGACGAGCCTGGCATTTATGATTGCAGTGCTGACGCTTGCGCGGCGCCGAGTGTTGGTGCAGGAGCTACCGGCGGTCGAGGGGCTGGCTAGGGTCGATGTTATTTGCCTCGACAAGACCGGCACGCTTACTAGCGGCGAAATTATGTTTGAGCGCTACGAGGCCCTGGGGCGTGTGGGTGGCGCTACGATTGCCCGGGTACTTGCGGCAATTGCACGCACCAACGATTCGAGCTCGCTGCGTGCGATTCACGAGGCGCATCCTACGCCTACCTGGACGCCAGATCGTGAAGTGCCGTTTAATTCGACGCGCAAATGGAGCGCTCATCATCAGCCGCGTGGCGATTGGTGGATACTTGGTGCGCCCGAAATGGTGATGACAGACGAGGCCTCGGCGGCGCGTCAGGCTGCTAACGCCTGGGCCGAACGTGGCAAACGTGTGATGGTACTGGCGCGTAGCCGTACCGAGCTGCAGGACGAAACATTGCCGACAGATGTCGAGGCGGTTGCTTTGGTGATCTTGGCCGAAGAGATCCGCGCCGATGCGCGCGAAACGCTGGCGTTTTTTCACTCGCAGGGCGTTGTTACCAAGATCGTGAGTGGCGACAATCCACGTACCGTCGCGGCTGTAGCGGCGCAAGTGGGTGTAAAGGGTGAAGTGTGCGATGCGCGTACGTTGAAGTATGACACCGAGCTAGCTGAGGCCGTAGAGCGCTATGCGGTATTTGGCCGGGTGTTGCCCGAGCAAAAACGTGCATTTGTGCGGGCGCTCCAGGCGCAGGGACATGTTGTTGCCATGACAGGCGATGGCGTGAATGATGCGCTTGCGCTGAAAGATGCTGATATTGGCATTGCGATGGGGTCGGGCGCTCAGGCTACCAAATCTATCGCGCAGCTGGTGCTGCTTGATAATCAGTTTGGCGTGATGCCACAGGTGCTTGCCGAGGGACGGCGGGTGATTGCTAATATCGAACGCGTGGCGAGCCTGTTTGTGATTAAAAATGTATACACCCTGGCCCTGGCGCTGGCGGTGACGGTATTTGGGATGAGCTTTCCGTTTTTGCCGCGGCACTACACATTTGTGGCGGCGTTGACTATCGGCATACCAGCATTCTTTTTGGCGCTGGCACCAAATAACCAACGCTATCGGCCGGGATTCCTCAAGCGCGTGCTGTGGTTTTCGGTGCCGATTGGCGTGATTATTGCGGCTGGCGTGATGCTAAGCTACGTGCTGCTGCAGGCCCACCCGTATAATCTGACACATATTAGCACGGCCGGCAGCATTGTGCTGATGACGATTGGTACAGCGGTGATTATGTGCTTGGCGGTGCCGTGGCGCTGGTGGAAACTACTCATGATCAGCGCTATCATCTATATCGAAGTGCTGAGTATCCGTACGCATTTATCGCGAGCTTTGTTTGAGCTCAGTTACGACACGCGGGTGGTGCTGGTGGGGCTGTGTACGGGTGCGGTGGGTTCGTTACTAGCGGTGATTGTATGGTGGTACGCACGCCGCGCCGAATAGCGGTATAATACGACTATGCCAGAACTTCCCGAAGTAGAGACAGTGCGACGTGGACTCGAGCGATTGATTATCGGCAAAACCGTTGCTCGCGTGACGAGCGATACCCCAAAAAGTTTCCCCAATGATCCTATAGAGGTGCGGTCGTTTTTGGTGGGGGCGCGCTGCGTGGCGATCCGGCGCCGGGCAAAGCTGCTGATGATCGATTGGTCGAGCCAATATACTTTGGTGGTGCACCTCAAAATGACTGGCCAGTTGGTATATCGCGGCGATGAGCATTTTGGTGCGGGCCACCCCAATGACAGTTTGATTGGTGAGCTGCCCGATCGCTCGACGCGAGTCGAGCTGACATTTAGTGACGGGGCTCACCTGTACTTTAACGATCAGCGCAAATTTGGCTGGATGAAACTCTATCCAACCCCAGAGGTCGAAGCAATCGATTTTTTGACTCGCGTGGGGCCGGAGCCGCTCGAGGATATCTTTACGCCCGAGGCCTTTGTCGCGCGGATCCGTCGTCGCAACAATACTACCATCAAGGCGGCGATATTGGACCAGACCGTGCTGGCCGGTATCGGTAATATCTATGCCGACGAAAGCCTGTGGGGGGCAAAAATCCATCCGGCGACGCGCGTCAGGGAGGCTACGGATGCGCAGCTAGGCCACTTGCTCGGCCAGATCAAATACGTTATGAACCTGTCGATCGAGGCGGGCGGTTCGACCGACCGCAACTATGTTAATGCAGAGGGCAAACGTGGGAGTTATATTGATTTTGCGCGTGTGTTTCGCCGCGAGGGGCAGCCTTGCCCGCGCCACCCAGAGGTGATGATCGAAAAAATCCGCGTTGCTGGTCGCGGCACGCACATTTGCCCAGCATGTCAGGTGGTAGCGGCGTGATTACGGTACTGACTGGTGCCAACGATGTTACCCGGCAAGCGCGGCTCGGCGAGCTAGTTGCTGGGGCCGAGGCCGAATATATTGATGCCGCCGATATGACCGCGGGCGAGCTGCGTAGCCACTTGCTGGCGCAACATTTGTTTGTGACCGAGCGCTGTATTGTGCTCGAAAACGCCAGCCAGCAAAAAGAAGCCTGGCAGGCGATTGGCGAGACAATTGCCGATCTTGATGCCAGCACCACACTGCTAGTGCACGAGCCATCACTCGATAAACGTAGCAAAACCTACAAAACCCTCCAAAAACACGCCACAATCGAGGTATTTGATCGTATTCCACAGGCGCAGCTTGCTCGTATCAGGCAGTGGACCGACGCCTACGCCGCAGGCCAGCACTGCACGCTCACTCCGGCGCAGCGTGATCGTATGTGCGAGCGGGCGCTTGTCGCCGATGCTGCTCCCGGCAAGTTTGTGTACGATCAGGGGCTGCTGATACAGGCGATCGATGCGTTGGCGCCACTTGATGTGGTGACCGACGAAGCGATTGATGCCGTGCTACCACCGGCGCCGCACGCTAATGTATTTGAGCTATTCCGGCTGATAGTAATGGCCCCTGATGAGGCGCTTACGTTGTGCCAAGAGTTGCGCCATACAGAGGAGCCCTACATGGTGCTGGCTCTGCTTGGCGGCCAACTGCAGCAGCTGGCGGCCCTCACACTTGGCCGGGCTGCTACCGATACAGTCGCGCAAGATATCGGTGCGCATCCATTTGCGCTAGGGCGCCTGGAGCCGTTGGCGCGCGCCATGTCCGTGGAGCGACTGCGCCAGCTAGTCGAGCTATTTGCGCGGGCCGATGACCTTAGCAAATCGACGGCGACCGCTCCGTGGCAGCTGATCGAGACGTTAATTCACGAAATCCGCGATACCAGCTGAGCATAAGTGATATACTAAGGTATATGAAATGGGCATCATCTAACAAAGGGTTCACACTAGTGGAGATTATGATCGTGATTACGGTCATTGGTATACTTGCAGCGATATCGATTATTTATTTTACTGGTGCACAAGATCGTGCACGCCTGACCAAGGCCAAGGCGGACATGGAGGCGATCGGTGAGGCGACCGAAAACTACATTACCCTGAATCCACCGGGGGCGATTAACGATGCGGGCTTTGCAACGATTCTGAAATCTGCTAGTTTGTACGATCAGACGCGCCAGCCCGACAAGTCGAGCTTTGCCTTTTGCTACAATAGCAGCACGCGGGCCTATGCGATTGCGGCATGGAATCCGATTGTTGCTGGCTACAAGAACAAAGATCAACTATATGTTTACACCTCATCAGATCAGCAAAAGGTATATGACCTGCAAAACTCATCGTTGTCGGCCAGCGATAAACTAAAGAAACTCTGCGACATGATTAATGCCGGCAGTACCTATCAGCGCTGGAGCAACGACGTCTAGCTAGGCTTGTTTATCAAATACTTCCGTCATGGTACGGGAGTATTTGGGTGGGAGGCGCGCCAACAAGGGCTAGGCTTTGGGTTTTTTGGCGGCAGGCTTCTTGGCGGCGGGTTTAGCGGCTGATTTAACCGCTGGCTTCTTGGCCGGGGTGGCTTTAGCTACGGGTTTTTTGGCAGCGACGGGCTTTGCAGCCGGTTTTTTGGCGGCAGTCTTCTTGGCAGCTGGTTTGACGCCAGCGGCTTTGGCGACCTTTACCAGTGAAGCTTTGCGGCGAGATGCAGTGGCTTTTTTGATGAGTTTTTTCTTGACCGCAGTGTCGATCTCGCTCTGAGCGGCACTCAGGGCTTCACTTGATGGTGTTGCCATGAAGGCTTTGACTGCACCCTTGATATCGCGCTTGATCCCAACATTACGTTCGCGGCGCTTAGCAGTCTGCTTCATTCGTTTGATGGCTGATTTGATGATTGGCATGGAGTTTTGATACCTCTATAAGTTTGTTATTTCAATCAACCATGAATTATAGAGGAAAACCACTCATTTGTAAAGGGTAGGCATGATGTTGACGGTGAAGAAGTGCTTATGGTATAGTTATCTCCAAAGGCCTCTAACACAAAAAACAGGAATAGTCATGAGCGATGTCAAGCAACAAATCGTCGACAAATTAAAAGATAGCGGTAGTATCCTGGTAACGGTGAATGCCAATCCGACGGTCGACGAACTGAGTGCGACCCTGGGGTTGACGATGCTGCTCAACAAAATGAACAAGCATGCCACCGCGGTGTTTAGCGGCAATATTCCACCTGCGATTGAATTCCTCGATCCCGCAAAAACATTTGAAAGTACGGTGGATAGCCTACGGGATTTCATTATCGCGCTGGACAAGGAAAAGGCCGACCATCTGCGCTACAAAGTGGTTGACGATATGGTCAAGATCTACATTACGCCGTATCGCACCACAATTACCGAGCAAGACCTAGAATTTAGCCAGGGCGATTACAATGTCGAAATGGTGATTGCCATTGGAGTACGTGATGCGCGCGATCTCGACAAAGCGCTCGAATCACATGGCAAGATTCTCGAGGATGCTACCGTAGTGGCGTTGTCGTGTGGCGCCGAAGTCGCATCGCTGGGCGGCGTGGATTGGCATGAGCCAAAGCTCGGCAGCTACTGTGAGATGGTGATGCTGATGATAGAGGCCCTCAAATCTGACAAAAAACTAATTGACGAACAGATCGCCACGGCACTGCTGACGGGCCTGGTGGCAGCGACCGAGCGTTTTAGCAACGACAAAACGTCGTCGCGTGTCATGACGATTGCCGCCGAGCTGATGTCGCAGGGCGCGAACCAGCAGCTGATCGTTACTAAGCTACACGAGGCCAGCACGCTCGAACCGTCGCCTACAGCCGAGCCATCACCGTCGTCTAAAATATCGAGCAAAAAAGCTAGCAAGCCAGACGCCCAAGCAAGCCAATCGACCCCTGATAGGCCAACCCAGAACGACTCGACACCAACTACCAGCGATGATAGCGATAGCGGTGCGCTTAGTATTTCGCATCAGCCGACGGGCAGCCTAGAACAGGTCGAGGCAGCGGTGCGTGCCTCGCATCAAGCCGAAGCAACAGAGGTGGCCGTGGACAAGCTCGATGAAGCCAAAAAAGCTCGCGAAGAGCAAGAGCAAGCTCAGGCAGCCGCCAAGGCCGAGGCTGAGCTGATCAAGCATGTTGATCGTGTCAAACAAGATACACCGGCGCCCGAGCCCGACTTTGGTGGGACACTCAATGCGACTGCCGAGAAAGCGGCCGAGGAGGCAAGGAAAGCTCGCGAGTCGGAAAAGAATCACAAAATCCTGACGCACAATGATGCGCCAGAGCACGGTGGTTATATTGCCACGACTCCAAATTTCCAGTCGCCGCTTAATAGCACGATGGGCGACCTCGAGCTACCGTCGACCAGTGATAGCCAGGCTGCGCCACCGAGCACCGACACGACCGCTCCTACTGCTCGCGCCGATGATATTGCGCCACCAATCGGCAGCGAAACATTGGCAGATATCGATGCCAAACATCGAGATGCGCGCAGCGATATCGAAGCGGCGCTTCAAGAGGCCGACGGCCAAATGTTGGTGTCGCATACAGCCAGCCTAGCCCCATCCAGCGAGCCGCTCTCTGTTGTGGCCACTCCGGCTGCTACAGTGGCGACTCCTCCATTACCGCCCTTGCCGCCACTCCCACCGATGCCTGATTTTTCGACATTACCGCCCTTGCCGCCACTCACTCAGCCACCAGTGGTGGCGGGTGCGCCGACGCCCACTGCAGAGCCTGCCTCTACCGCCAAGGACCCTGCTCAGTTTCGTATTCCTGGCCAGACCTAGCCTACATGTATAATAGAGTGATATGACCGATGGAATTGTGTTGATCGACAAACCGACAGCGATGTCGAGTTTTGGCGTGGTGGCGCGGGTGCGCCGTGTGCTGAGCGAACGAGCAGGTACGCGCGTGAAGGTGGGCCACACTGGTACGCTCGATCCGTTCGCTACGGGTTTGATGATCCTGGTTGTTGGCAAAGAGTGCCGCAATGCCGCTACCTATACCAAGCTCGACAAGGCATACCTGGCTACCATTCATCTAGGCTACACGAGTACGACGGGCGATCCAGAGGGCGAGCTAACGAAAGTGAGCGACAGCCAGCCGACTCGTCAGGTGATTGAGGCCGCCTGCCGGCAATTTGTAGGCGACACTACCCAGACACCACCGCAATTTAGTGCCATCAAAATCAATGGCCGCCGCGCCTACGATTTGGCACGCCGCGGCCAGGAGGTCGAAATGCCTAAGCGCCGCGTTACCATCTATTCACTACAGATCGTCAGCTACGAGTATCCGCGGCTACAGATCAGGGCGCAGGTGAGTAGTGGCACCTACGTTCGCTCACTCGCGGCCGATATCGGGTCGGCGCTTGGTGTCGGTGCATACTGCGAGCAGCTACGCCGTGAATCAATTGATCATTGGCAGGTGGCAGATGCCCAGACGCTCGAAGCGTTTGGCTATGTCGATGTCAAACATACAAACGATCGTTCATAGGGGTTGCAAAAACACCTTACAGCTGGTATACTACCTCTGATGATTACAGCAGATAACAAATCAAAGGCGATCAAAACGACTCAGTTGCATGCAAGCGACACTGGCTCGGCGCAGTCGCAGGCGGCTATTCTGACCACTCGGATCAAAGAGGTCACAGAGCACCTGCAGACCAACAAGCACGACCACATGGCGCGTCGCGGTCTCATCCAGATGGTGGGACGCCGCAAGAAGCTGCTCAAATATCTCGAAACAAAAGATTTCGACAGCTACAAAAAAGTCGTCGCCGACCTCGGGCTACGCAAGTAGCTAGCAAACTCCCCTACTAGCAGGGGAGTTTTTAGTTCGGACAAAAAAGAGTATACTAAGACATAGCCCAGCCGCGATGACAGGTAAGTGGTGGATAGAAGATTTTATAATAACGAAATATTCTACCCGTTACTTACTGCGTAGGTAGGTGAGTACCAATTCAATCACAAGGAGGCTCTATATATGAGTACTATCAACCCTAACGGCAAAGAGATTATCTCTGTATCGGCCGATTTTTGTGGCAAACCATTAACGCTCGAGGTCAATCGTGTTGGTTTTCGCACCACCGCCAGTGTACTCGTGCGCTACGGCGATACGGTGGTGCTGGGCACGGCGATGGTGGGTAGCAAGCCTGTGGTGCTAGATTATTTTCCGCTGTCGATCGACTACGAAGAGAAATTCTACGCTGCGGGCAAGATTAGCGGCAGCCGGTTTATCAAACGCGAAGGCCGCCCAAGCGACGAGGCAATTCTGATCGGTCGGCTGATCGACCGCCCAATCCGCCCGCTCTTTCCAAAAGGCTATCGCCAAGAAGTACAGGTGGTGTCGAGCGTGCTGAGCATGGACCCAAATTTCCGCCCCGATATGATTGCTATGATCGCTGCTAGCTCGGCGCTGATGCTGACCGGCACGCCATTTGATGGGCCGGTGTCGGGCCTGCGCGTGGGGCGTGTCGATGGCAAGTTTAAGGCATTCCTTACGCCAGAAGAGCGCGCCCAGAGCGACCTCGATTTGGTAGTTGCGGGTATCGAGACCGGCATCACTATGGTAGAGGCTGGTGCCGATGAAATCAGCGAAGAAGTGATTATCGATGCTATGGCGTGGGCCTTTGAAGCCCTGCAGCCCGCCATCGCCCTGCAGCGCGAGCTTGTGGCTCGCATCGCGCCTGTCGCCCAGGAATACCAGCTGGTGCTGCCAGACGAGGCTATTCAGACCACCGTCGATCAGTGGATCGAGGGCAAACTTGGCGAAAAACTCCGCCAGCCATACCCAGAGCGCAACGAAATGATCAACGAACTGCGCTGGGAATTCCATGCTGCAATGACCGAGCAGGTCGGTGCCGAAACCTATCCGAGCGTGCACGACGAGTACGACGAGGCATTTACCATGGCAGTACACAAAGACGTCCGCAAGGGAATTGTCGAGCACAGCAAACGCCCCGATGGCCGCGATCTCAACGAGATTCGACTGCTCTCAAGCGAAGTTGGCATATTACCACGCGCTCACGGCTCGAGTATTTTTACCCGCGGTGTTACCCAGGGTATGAATATCGTTACGCTTGCGCCACTAAGCTACGCGCAGATGGTAGACACAATGGAAGTCAACGATGGCGAGCGACGCTACATGCATCACTACAACGCCCCAGGCTACACCGTGGGCGAGGTGCGCCGTCTTGGGTCGCCGGGCCGCCGCGAGATTGGTCACGGTTATCTGGCCGAGCGCGCGCTGAGTGCAGTGCTGCCAAGCGAAGAGGATTTCCCCTATGCGATCCGCAGCGTTACCGAAATCATGAGCCAAAATGGCTCAACCAGCATGGCGGCCACGTGTAGCGCCTGCTTGGCGCTGATGGATGCGGGCGTGCCGCTGAAGCGCCCCGTATCAGGTATTGCGATGGGTCTGATGATGGACAACGGTAAGCCATACGTGCTTAGCGATATTGCCGATGCAGAGGATTTTGCCGGCGATATGGACTTCAAGGTGACAGGTACCGAGCGTGGCGTCACTGCAATGCAGATGGACATGAAAGTCCACGGCCTACCGGTCGAGATACTGCGTCAAGCCATCGAGCAGTCCAAGGCCGGCCGTCAGCACATCCTCGAGCATATGCTTTCGACACTCGCCGCACCGCGCCCAAGCCTCAGCCCATATGCACCGCGAATCGAAAAAATCAAGATCAATCCCGAGAAAATCGGTGCCGTTATCGGCAAGGGTGGGGAAGTTATCAACAAGATTACTGCCGCGACCGGTGCGCAGATCGATATCAAAGAAGACGGCCTGATTACCGTGGCCAGCCCCGATGGCGCCTCGATTCAGCAGGCGATTGATTGGATCAAGAGCCTGACCGAAGAGCCCGAAGTCGGCCACATCTACACCGGCAAGGTTGTCAGCATCAAGGATTTTGGCGCCTTCGTGAACATTCTGCCTGGCACCGATGGCATGGTGCATATTTCGCAGCTTAGCGATGCGCGCGTCGAAAAAGTAACTGACGTTCTGCACGAGGGCCAGGAAGTCCGCGTCAAGCTGACCGGCATCGATGAGCGCGGCCGCCTAAGCCTGACGCTCAGGGATGTCGACCAGGCATAGGTCCTACATATAGCGCACCTTTTGGGGTGCGCTATCCACAAGACAATAGCATAACATCTGGAGGGTATGTATGCGATCACAATCTGGCACCGCTGCGTCACCACGCCGATTCGCCGTAGTCGCCGCCGTGGTGGCTGGCACGATTCTGGTGGTGGCTATTACCATGGCGACGCTGTGGTTCTTGAGGGTCTATACTGCCAAATCCGACTATCAGGCAGTCGCTAGCGCCTACAACACCATGGTGCAGACCAATACCACCATCGCTACGCTCAGCGCCGACATTAACGGGGTGGCGACTCCCGAGCAGATCGATCAGCTAACCCGCCACGTCAGCGAAGTCAAAACCCAGGCGACGGCCATCGGCGAGCTTAAGGCGACGCGCCAAGACGCCGCAATTCAGCAGGCCTACACGGCATTTATGGGCCAATTCGACGAATACTTACGGGCCGAGCAAGGGGTGATATGGCTGGCCAAGGCCGGCAGCGATTGCCAGGTAGCTAACGCGAGTGCGGCGTCCAAGCAGGCTTGTTTTGCCAAGCTGGCGCTCGTGCCAACGGCAGGGTCGGCCATCATGACTACCTTTGCCGACCAAATGACAACCGCCATCACCTCTAACGATCAGCTAGCGTATTACGATGCGCAGTCTCGCTACAATAGCGATCTCGCGGCGCTACAGGCCAGGCTCGAGACCGCCAGTAACGGTCTACGCGATGCAATCAATCACAAACTTTAGCCGCCCCGCTCTGCTATACTAGGAGTACATATGAATACATCTGATCAGCTTGCGGCACTCGCAGACGAGATCGTCGCCCAGGCGGTTTGCCCCGAGCTTGCTCGGCAGGCCACGCAGCTCGTCATGGGCAGCGGCAATCCCAATGCCGACATTGTCTGTATTGGCGAAGCACCTGGCAAGAATGAAGACCTGCAGGGATTGCCCTTTGTCGGTGCGGCCGGTAAGTTCCTTGATGTGATGCTCGAGACGGCCGGGCTGGTGCGTAGCGATATTTACATCACCAATATCGTCAAATACCGTCCGCCCAACAACCGCGATCCGCTGCCCGAAGAGAAGCAAGCGTTCTGGCCCTATCTAATGCGCCAGCTCCAGATTATTAATCCACGCGTCGTTATCACACTAGGGCGACACAGCGGGGCGGCTTTTATCCCCGATCTCACGATCTCGCGCGATCACGGTCAGCCGCGCCGCGTGGCATATCAGGGTCATCAGTTTTTGGTGATTCCGCTCTATCATCCGGCAGCCGCATTATACAATGGCGGCATGCGTCAGGTGCTTATTGACGACTTTGTTCGTGCCGCCGAGATTGCGCGTGCCGCAGCCTAGCTTGTATTTTGGCGACATTTGTGCTATAATGGAACCACTAGGTCAGAGAGGGTACCCCGAGCTATCAATCGATAGTACCTCCGATACCCCCTCTCTCATCTCTCACATAACTTATATTACGAAATTATTTTTATACAAATAACCAAAGGAGAAACATAGTTTATGGGTCAACGAAGACTCACCAAGCCACAGCAAGACGATCAATCTAAGCGTCCTATGCAGGCTAAGCAAAAATCAAACAACACTGTGCTCAATGCCACCACCACCCGCAAGGGTGAGGTGTTTCGTGCCCAGCGCCGCACGTCCGAAGGCGTTAATATGCAGGCCTCGCAGCACATTATTAATATTCCGGTCAACAAATCTATCTACAATGGCTACGGCGGCCGGCAATTTAGCGCTGCTGACCAGCCGCGCAAGCCCCGCGCTCCGCGCCCTACGCTCAAAGTCATTCCAATTGGCGGTGTTGGCGAAATGGGCATTGGCAAAAACATGACAGCAATTGAGTACGACAACGATATCATCATCATCGACATGGGATTTTTGTTCCCAGGCAGCGATTATCCGGGTATTAATTACATCACCCCTGATATCACGTGGCTCAAAGAAAACAAGCACAAAATTCGCGCCCATATTTTTACCCATGGACACCTCGATCACATTGGGTCGTTTCGGCATTTTATTTCCGAAATCCCGGCGCCGGTGTATGCTAGTAAATTTACGCTTGGCATGTTGGGCCGTCAGATGGACGAGACGGATGGCAGCTTTACCCCTGATTATCACGAGCTTAATCCCGAGGCGCACGACCAAGTGCAGTTGTCGGATAGCTTTAGCGTCGAGCTGATCCGGGTCAATCACTCTATTCCTGACGCCACCGCGGTGGTGATTCGTACGCCAATGGGCAATATCCTGAGCTCGGGCGACTGGCGCATCGAGGACCAGCCGGTTGATGGCAAAAAGTTTGACTTCGAGCGTATCACCGAAATCCAGCAAAAAGAAGGCTTCTTGCTCTTCATGAACGAATCGACCAACTGTGAGTCGGATGGTACGCATACTCACGGCGAGCTCGATATTCAGCACTCTATGGGTGAGGTGATGGACAAATATCCCTCGAGCCGTCTGATTATCAGCTGCTTTAGTAGCCAGCTGCACCGTATGCAGCTGATTCTTGACGAAGCCCAAAAACATAATCGCAAGGTAGCTTTTGCGGGCTATAGCATGCTCCAAAACCTCGAGGTCGCACTGCGCACTGGCGTTATCAAAGTGCCTAAAGACACCGTTATGAAAATGGAAGATCTGGTCAAGCAGCCCGACGGCAAAGTGACGATCATTTGTACTGGTAGCCAGGGCGAGTTTAGCGCCGTGCTCAATCGCATGGCGTCAGGCTCGCACAAATTCATCAAGATCAAAAACTCCGATGTCGTAGTATTTAGCTCTAATCCGATCCCCGGCAACGAGAAGTACGTCGTGCGTACTGTCGATGGCCTGATGCGCGAGGGCAGTGATGTGGTACAGAACGGCAAGACGCACCTCACGGGTGTTGGCCCGCTCCACCTCTCTGGACACGGATACTACGACGATCATGTTCGCGTGATCAATGCTGTCCACCCGACCTACTATCTACCAAATCACGGTGAGTTCCATATGCTGGTGCACAATGCCCGCCTGGCCGAAAAAGAATGCGGTATCCCGCGCGATCATATCTTCGTGTGCGACCCTGGTGATATTGTCGAGTTTGACCACGAGGGTGCGCGCAAAATCGGCCGTATCCCAGTGGGCGGGGTGATGTACGACGATTCTGGTGCGATTGTTAGTGAAGTCGTGCTGAAGGACCGTATTCATATGGCTACCGAGGGTATTTTTGTGGTCGTACTCACCGTCGCGCGCGGCACTGGCCGATTGCTCACCAGCCCAGATATTATCAGCCGCGGGTTTATTTACCTGCGCGACAGCGAAGAGTTGATGGGCATGATTCGCCAGTATCTCAAGCAAAAAATCGCCCGTGGCCTTGGCGGCAAAAATGCCGACATGGACGCCATCAAGAAAGAGCTTAAAGACGAAATCACGCACATTCTATATGACCAAACGCGTCGTACACCGATTGTCATCCCGGTCATCAACGAGATTGGGGTCAGCATCAAACCTTCTGCGCAGCAGCATTCGCCGCAGTCCGGTACCACGCAGCTGCCGCCGTCGCAGCCGAGGCAATTCCCACGCCCCCAGGTGCCCGACAGTGAAGTCCAGGTGCCCAAGCAACCTCGCAGTCGCGACTACTAGACTAGGCGCCAAAGCTTGCTTTTTGTAGTATTTTATGCTACAATTAGCTATAACCATTACCATCATAGGGTATACTAAGGTATAGATATGCCAAAAAAGAAAAAATCTTCCCCCGCCCGCAGCTCATCCCGTAGCAAAAAACCCATCGCGCCACACCACGAGGTGCCGTCTGGGTTTTGGCCGCAAGTATGGGCGATTGGCTTGCTGGTGCTGTCGGCACTGCTGATCATCGCATGGTTTGGTGCTGGTGGCAGGGTGATCGAGCTAGGTAGCGAGTCGCTGCTGCGCGTTATTGGCTACGCCACCTACGCGCTACCGGCTATATTTGTGTATTTGGCGGTGGCGATATTCCGTGCCGAAGAAAACCGCCTGCCGGGCGTAGTCAAGGGAGCGGCAGTGCTGCTTGTGGTGTGGATCGCCTGTCTTTGCGGGTTGTTTAGGGTCCATGGTGGCGCCTCGACTGGGGGATTTGTCGGCGACGCGCTCAATACCGGCATGACGACACTTGTCGATGCGCCCATTGCGATTGCGCTGTACGTCCTACTCATTATTGTTACTGGGCTATTCATGCTGCGGGTAACGCCGGCGATGATTATACGAGCCATGCGCGGGCTATTTAAGCCGTCAGAAAGCTTGGACGACATGGCTAATGTCGCCGTGATGCGCAAGGCCGCCGAGGATCCATCGTCAAAGGCCGACCTCTCGGAATTTAAGCTTAACGCTGGCGTGCCAATGCTCATGAATGATAAAAAATCTGGTGGCCTAAGTACGCTCAAGGGCAGTGTGACGCGCGACAAAGCCGCCGAAGAACAAGCCGCGCTGGTGATGGCGACCGACCCCAATTGGAAAGCACCAAGTATCGACCTGCTCGAAAAAAAGCAATCGCCGGCTGACGCAGGCGACCTAGAGCAAAACGCCCGTATCATTAGCGAAACGCTGCACGAATTTAATATCGATGTCAAAATGGGCGTCGCCAATATCGGGCCAAAAGTGACGCAGTATACGCTTAGTCCGCCTAGCGGCGTCAAGCTCACGCGTATCACCGCCCTCGAAACCAATCTGGCGCTCAATCTAGCGGCGCAAAGCTTGCGTATTGAAGCGCCAATCCCTGGCCAAAAAGCCGTTGGTATTGAGGTGCCTAATCGCAAGGCCGCCGATGTGCGACTCTACGGCGTGCTTAGTAGTAATGAGTGGAAAAAAGCCCACGAGACGCTTAGCTTTGCCATCGGCAAAGATATTTCGGGCGAGCCGGTGGTGGGCGAGCTCAACAAAATGCCGCACTTGCTGATCGCCGGGCAGACCGGTAGTGGTAAATCTGTCATGATTAACACGCTGCTCACGAGTCTGCTCTACCGCAATAGCCCAAGCGACATGAAGCTCATCCTTGTCGACCCAAAGCAGGTCGAGATGGCGCCCTACGAGGATATACCGCATCTGCTCACCCCAGTGATTGTGGAGCCCGAAAAAACCATCAGCGCCCTCAAATGGGCAGTCAACGAGATGGAGCGACGCTACAAGCTGCTCGCCGAAGAGAAAATCCGTGATATCAAAAGCTACAACCAAAAGATTAAATCGGGCGGCAAACGTATCTCGGTGGAGGATGAAAACGGCAATCCCCAAGAGGTCGAGGACGGCACGATGCCTTATATTGTGATCGTGATCGACGAGCTGGCAGACCTGATGATGGTGGCAGCGCGCGATGTCGAGGCGCTAGTGGTACGCCTGGCCCAAAAAGCGCGGGCGGTCGGCATTCATCTGGTGCTGGCAACACAGCGCCCCTCGGTGGATGTCATTACCGGCCTGATCAAGGCTAATATTCCCGCCAGGATTGCCTTTACCGTCGCCAGCCAAGTCGATAGCCGTACTATTCTCGACCAAATTGGTGCCGAAAAACTCCTTGGCCAGGGAGACATGCTGTACAAAACCGCCACTATGGGCAAGCCGATTCGTATCCAGGGTGCATGGGTGATGGACGAGGAAGTCGGCAAGATTACCGACTATCTGCGCCAGCAATCAGCGCCGCAATATAACGACGAGATTATCAGCCAGCCAGTGCAGCTGAATGGCAAGGGCGGGGTAGTGATGGACTTTGACAGCGAGGGTGGCGATGATATGTTCCGTGACGCCGTGCGGGTGGTGGTAGATAGCGGCAAGGCCAGCACGAGTCTGCTACAGCGCCGCCTGCGCATTGGCTATGCCCGTGCTGCACGCATCATCGAGGAAATGGAAGAGCAAGGCGTCATCGGCCCAGCTGATGGTGCCCGCCCCCGCGAGGTGCTAATTAGCAGTTACGAGGACCTATACGGTTCGGGCGACAATAGCTAGTTATTAAGCTTGTGCTCATTATACTTCCGGTGCTACAATCAAAAGCAGTATAGATGAGAGGGAGAGCATGAAAGTAGCTAAAATTGTTGGTATAGTGGTGGCCGTCTTGGCGGTGGTGTTGATTACAGCTGGTCTATGGATATTTTGGGAGGGTAGCCCTGCCGAAATATTAGCCAAAGCGAACGCAATCAAAGTACCAAGCACCTGGCAGCTTACGAGTGAAACTGTAGTGCCGCCCAAGCACCTATGCCTCGAGAAGACCGGCTGCCCGGCGATTGAGCGACGATGGAAAACGGATAGGATTTATACAAAAGATGAGCTAGAAAAAATGTTTAGTACAGCTAGTGTGTCGCTGGATTTTAGCCGAGAGAGGTGCGAGTTATCCAAGAGTGATTTAAGCGCAACCAAACTACTTTGTACCGGATATGGTACAAAGCAAAACGATAGGTATATAATTAGCCAGGATATGAACGAAAAACAAAGTGAAGTTACCATCCACTTTATTATTCAGCCAGTATGAAAAAGAATTACTTACTAAGTGCGAGCATCCTAACTATAATTATAAGTATTTTTTGTGCTATCTTTACTCAGCCCCAGCCTCTGTATGCCGCGGGATTTGCTTCAACTGGCTCATGTGCTAGCGTAGAAGCGATATTCGTAAGAGGTTCAGGACAAGACCTGGGGGCGGGGGAATTTATCAACTATCGGGATAATATTGACAAATATCTCAATAAGATTAATATTACACATAATCTTTATGAACTAGGTTCAGACTGGATGTTTGACAAAGATGGTTTGGGGCATAAATACCAAGCGGTGCCGGTGGAGGGGTGGTCTAACGGTGGTTATAGTAACGCAGCGGGCGCAAAAATTAGCTCGGGGCATGATTTTGTATATGGCAAAAGCGTCGAGGATGGAGTCAAGGAATTGGCAATTTACCTCAACGAACGCTTTGGATCGTCGGGATATTGCCATGATAGCCGTATTGTCATCGGCGGGTATTCGCAGGGCGCACAAGTGGCAGGGCAATTATTTACGTATAATCCTGATTGGGTAGAAAAGCAAGTGAAAGATCGTATTGACTATATCGCCCTGTTTGGCGACCCTAAGCTTTACTTGCCTGAAGGAATCGATCAAGGATGGATTAATGGTGGGCGGCCAGCTTGCCGCGATATCGGTGCGGCTGGCTATTACCATTCTGTATGGCGCGAGCAAGTGCCAGAATGCTTTGTTGCTGGTGGCTCACTTTCTGCTCGTATTCCGTACCTCACCGATGAATTTAAGTTAAAAACTGGCTTGTGGTGCAATACCCATGATGCAGTATGCGATGGCTCAAAAAATATTTTTACTGACACCAAAGGACATAGTAAGTATGGTGATGAAGGCCGCATTGAAGATGGGGTAAAGAAATCACTCTTCTGGGCATCTACTCATTTGCCGCAACCCGAACGCAAAGCCCTGCAGTACTCTCTGCGTAATAATGGCGAAGCACCCGTGCAGGATATTGCTACGCTGCCTTTGCCGTATGTTGCAGAGCCTTTAGTTAAACAGCCTACCTCCATTATAAAAACTGGTCCCTACTATGCGCCCTGCAAGAGCTATATATTGATAGACAAAAAGCGTGTCTATACGAATGGATACTTATGGTACGGAGGTGCCAGTAATCCAGCTCCATCAGTGAGAGAGCAGACGCTGAACCCGTATGCGGGAAGAATTAATATGGCACTGAAGTATGGTTGCGAAGTGGCGCTTTATATTTCGGATACAACCATTTCGGCAGAATATTCACTGCTACAAGCCGCTACAAAGGATGCGTCTATATTGAATGATGCTTTGGAGCGTGCTGGAGTGGAGCTGATAGACATGAAATATCAATCTCAATTTTGCGATACTAACCGCTTAGCTGGGCAGAATTTCATGTACGGCACTGTACTAAAAGAAAATCCGAAACCCGTTATGGATATACTGTATAGGATGACAGCTTTTCCTTGCTCGGTGGCCGCGAAGTGGAACGGTACGTTCTTTGACCTTCCGGGCATAGTAGAAGCTAATTCAAGGATCGATGGTTCGTGGGACGCATGGATAGAGGTTGAAATTGGTGACTCAAAAACGTCAAGTCGATTTATAAGTGAATATGATCAAACGCAAACCTACAAGTCAAAAAATACTACTTCAACTACCACGTTTAATCCAGGGGATATGTCTCTCAAGTTCCCGATAAATCCCTATTATTCGCCATCGAATCAGCCCGTGACGCTGTCGGTAAAACCAAGTAATCCCGCCGTGAGCATCGACGAATATGATCACTTCATGTGGGACTTCGATTCGAACGGCACAGTTGATCAGGTGACGATTGCGCCATCCGTGACACATACATTTTCAATTACCGCCGAGACAAAAGTAACAGTGAGAGCGGTCACCGTATATAATACACAGGTTGCGGCTGAGGTGACTGTAGCGCCCGAGAGTACGCGTCCCGACCTACAGATAGCACGTCCAGCAGCGCCAAAGAACCTCTCTATCCAGCGCAAAGACGCAACTACTCTAGGGGTGGTATGGGAGGCGGCGGATCAGCGGGCCGATAGCTGGCTGGTGCAAATCAATGATTCTCCACCAACTCGGGTGCAAATTGCCGCGCCTTTTCGAGTGACTATCACTGATGTCGAGCCAAATAAAGCCCTAACAATACGGGTCAGGGGAGTAACCAAAGACGGCTATGCCGGTGATGCGACACTGATAGGAATATTGGCCGATGGTACACTGACGCAGCGGGATGAGTATGCCCAGACAACGCTGTCTCAGCAGAAGTCACCGATGGATAGTTCGGGCACGGCCTCTCCTCAAACATCTCCCCGCGTCTTGTCGTCTCGTCCTGAGGCCTCGGCTAATGGCGAACAGGCCGATACGGCATCTGCTCAAGCTTCCGGCGCTGCTGTTCCTGCCAAAGATGCATCGAGTAGCCAGAACAGCAGCCAGCCCGCGCCGCCTGCGCAACAGCAACAAGGCAACATGATTCTCGGTGCCGGTCTGCTTATTGCGGTAGGCGGCGGCGCGGCGATCGTGTGGCGGCAGTATTTGCGCCGTAGGCCCTAGCATTCCGCCACAAATTAGTGTATAATACATCTGTTATCAACCTAAGGTTATGCGCAACAACATAACCATCCATATGGATACCAAAGGAGGTTTCTAGATGAAGGAATATGAGCTTACTGTTCTTATTCACCCAGATCTCGAAGTAGATCTCGACACCGCCCTCGGCAAAGTTCGCGATATCGTGACGACTGCTGGCGGTACTATTAGCAAAGAGGACAACTGGGGCAAAAAGCGCCTGATGTACCGTATCAACAAGCAAGATTTTGCGGTGTATGTGTACATGGATCTAGAGCTGCCCGCAGATGCGCCGCTTAAGATTAGCAATGTGCTGAACATTACCGACGGAGTGCTGCGCTATCTGTTGGTCAAGGCCGACCTAAAGGGTCGTGCTGCGCTCGAGGAAGCTCGCGCAAAAGCCGGCGACCGCGACGACGAATCAGAAGAATAAAGCTAAATAGTGTTAGTAATGAGGTTAGGAGAATAGGCATATGTCTAAGGGGTTTAATAAAGTAATTCTGATGGGCAATCTGACGCGAGACGTCGAGACCCGCACTACGCCAAGTGGCCAAACGGTCAGTAATTTTAGCCTGGCGGTTACCCGCAGCTGGCGCGACCAGAATGGTCAGCAGCAAGACCAGACGAGTTTTATCAACTGCGTGGCGTGGGGCAAAGTGGGCGAAATCATCGCGCAGTATGTCGGCAAAGGCGCCCCGCTGCTAGTGAGCGGTCGGCTTGACCAGCGTAGCTACGAGGACAAAGACGGCAACAAGCGCTCGAGTGTCGAGGTAGTGGTAGAGGATTTCAATTTCGTTGGCGGCCGCGGCAGCGACGATTCTGCGCCTCGCCAAACAGCCAGCTCATCACCTAGCAAAAGCAACGATGTGGTAATCGAAGATATCGACGACAAGCCGATCGATCTCTCCGAAATCCCATTCTAAACGAGGAGAATCACAAATTATGATGCGTAAATTCAAAAAAGATGCACCAGTGTTTTTTGACTACAAAGATGTCAAAGTCCTGCAGCGTTACATCAACATCTACGGCCAAATCGAACCAGTCAGCAAGACCGGCCTGAGCGCCAAGCAACAGCGCCAGCTGGCTGTCGCTATCAAACGTGCTCGCCACTTGGCGCTGTTGCCGTTTGTCACTCAGGGATAGTGCAATGTACCAGCCGACTGATCTCAAAAAAGGTGTGGTGTGCCAGATCGATGGCGTTGCCTACCGCGTCACCGAGTACAACCAAAAAGTCGTGGGTCGCGGTGGCTCTATTGTCAATGTCAAGCTGAAAAACTTGATCAACGGCAGCGTCATCCCAAAGACGTTTAAGGGCCAAGACAAAATCGAGCCTGCCGAAGTGACAACTCGCGAGGTGCAGTACCTGTACCATGATGATGCGACGTTTTTCTTTATGGATCCAGCGACATTCGAGCAGTTTGAGCTGCCTGGTGATATCGTCGACGAGGCGCGTAGCTACCTGCGCGAGGGTGATATGCTTAATTTGCAGTTTTTTGACGGCCGCGTAATTACTGTCGAATTGCCAAAAAACCTGTATCTCGAGGTGACGTACACCGAGGACGTCGTCAAGGGTGATACCACCAGCAACGTCCTCAAGGACGCGACGCTCGAGACCGGCCTCGTGATCAAAGTCCCTTCGTTTATCAAGCAGGGCGATATTGTATCGGTCGACACCGCCACGGGCGAGTATCGCGAGCGCAAAAAATAACTACATATATCCCGCATGGGGCGCTTAACTGCGCGCCAAGGCGCTTATGCTAAAATTGAGATACGGCATTTTCTTCCCGACGGGCGGCGCGTGGTGTGTGGAGTGGGCCGCGGCCGCCAGCGCCTATTGGCGCATATAGTCGCTCAATTCTCGATGAAGGAGCGGTGGCAGACGGGCAAACAGACGATTTTGCTGCGCTCAGTAGTGCCATCAACAAAGTCGGCCAGCAGGGCGGTGGCGTGGTGCGGATTCCAGATCGTCAAGTACTTATTGTGCTGAATGCACCCGCGTCTGGGCCGATTTTTACGCTGCCCGACAACGTGGTTATCAGGGGTGATGGGCCGCATGCCGAGCTGATTATCCAAAACGCCAATACGGCGCACTGGAATGCGCTATTCAATCTCACCTCGCGCGACTGCCACCTAGAGGATATCACCCTAACGCGCGGGAATGATTTTGCCGGTGCCTTTGTTGTGTTGGGTGGCGCTACCGACACCTGGCTGTATAATGTGGTGCTCGATGGCTGCCGCGATATATTTGGCTCTGACTGGCATGGGATTATATTTAGCGGTATGCTGCCGACGGTGCTCGATGGGCTGGTACTGTCGCATCTGACGATTCGGCGCTGCGATTTTGGGCTGTTGCAGGATTCGTCTAAAACGCTGACTGTACAGCGGGTGACGGTAGATCGCAGCTTGTTTGAGTATAATTATGCCAAGCGATCTCGAGTTTAACGCGCCTAATTCGCTGATGCAGCAGATACGCGTGGAGCGATCGGTCTTTCGGCACAACCTATGCGCTGGGCCGGGGGCTGGCTGGGGTGTGGGGTTTGCGAATGTGCAGCAAAGTGTTATTCGGGGCAATAGCTTTGTCGATTATGGCATGAACGCGATTCATATCGAGGATCGCAGTGCTAATCTACACGTAGATGCCAATACATTTGTGCAGTGTTCGACAATTGTGACGTCGTATGACTCCAATATTATCATCATTTCTGGCTGTCGCTCTATCGCCGTCAGTGGCAATATGTTTGATTGTCGCAGCCAGCCAAATACGATTGATTGCGTGTATGTGGGGGCGGGTGGGGCATATACTCCGCCCCAAGACATCACCATTACCAACAATACTGCCTACTTGGCCCATGGTTCGCAGGTAGTTGGTGTTTACAATGCGATCAATGTCATTGCCGCGCCAAATGTCGAACTGGCCTGAAAACTACGTATTAACTAAAACCTTCGCAACATCCATCGGCCGTCTGCACTGGATACCTAAATGGTAGCGCTTTGTATTGTAAAAGTCCAGGTACGCCGTCAGGCGTGCCTGGATACTATCTTCACTCGGCCACCGGCCGAGGCATTCATCTTGTAGGGTTCGGTTAAACCGCTCGATGTGGGCATTGTCGTTCTTGTGGCCGAGACGGATGCGCCGTTGCTCAATACCATGTGCGTTCAGGTAGACTTCACAGGCATTGCCAAACTCCTGGCCATTGTCCGTCTGGATGAGCTGAACACGGAATGGCACCGCCTTGAGGGCAGACAAGACAAAGTCATTTGTCTTGTCTGGACTAATGCTTTTGGAATATGCCGCATAGGTCCAGCGGCTCTTCAGATCAATGAGAGTATAGACGTAGTAGGCTTGTTTCGTCTTCCAGTCTTTGAAATGGATGGTGTCCATCTGCATGAAACTGCCAGGAGCCTCCACGCGGGGGCGAGGGGTACGCTTGCGGTACACCTTGCCTTTGCGGCCATAGAGCGAGCTGACTTGTTTGTGGCGTGCAAGGACACGCCCCACGCTCGCAAGGCCGATGCAGACTCCTTCGCGTTTCAAGACGCGCCAGATGACTTCGGCGCAGCGCCTGAGCTCCCACCGAAGCTCAAGGATACGTCGCACCACTGCTTCAGTGAGTTGTTTGGGGTGAGAGTGAGGACGTGAAGAGCGGGTACGAAGCAGTTTCACGCGGTTGCTCGCATCGGGATGCTGGCACCATCGCCAGATCGTAGACCGATGAACGCCAGTGTGCCGGGCGGCTTTCACCATACTCCACCCCTCGAAAAGCACCAAGTTCACAGCATTGCGCCGTGTCCTTGGAAGATAAATGTTGCTAGAATAGGCCATACAGGCCTCCTTTCTTGGTTTAGTTTGCACTTACCAGTATACGGAGGTCTGTTTTTGTTGCGAAGGTAGTGAGGTATTACGAAAACTATTGTCAAAAACAAGTTTTTGTGCTATAATGTATTACTGTTGTACGGGTGGAGTTGTTTTATTGACGCCCCCGACTACAAAGCACATGCAAACGCGTGGAGTACAGGGCGCATAGCTGGTGATCGATTTGGATTATGATGCGAGCGCTCTTGGGATTCCAGGGCGTTTTTCGTGTTTAACAATCCGATTCATCTATACCAACTGTGCATCGTGTATTCTGGGCGTCTGCACCGCTGGCGATCAGATATCGCTAGTGGTAGGTAGTATCCAACCCTGAGCTCTACCCCCTGGGGTAGAGAGAGGAGTGCACTATGTCTGGTCGTAGCATTGCTGCCGCCGCGTGCGGAGTTGCTGCCCTAGTGATCGGTCCGGTTACGGGCGCCTTTGCCTGCGCAAACCCGACCCCTACCCCGGTTCCGCCGTCGGTCACGTCGTCGTCTACACCGGTGGTTGGTCCGCCGGCCTCGCCGGCACCGTCTGCCTCGGCGCCTCTGGCGCCGAAGAAAGATGATGGCAAGGACGAGGGAAAGGAAGTAACGCCGCCGGCTAAGCCGTCGACTGATCCCTCCGCTCCACCGGTCACCACACCCGCCACTCCATCTGTCCCAGCGACTCCGTCGGTGACTCCGTCGCCGTCGCCAACGGATGGTGGCGGACTGATTGACCCCACCAAGCTGGATGAGTGCAAACTCAGCCAGCTCCAGCTGACGGGCGCGCCCAAGGCGGGTGACGTCACTCTGGCGTTCAAGGGTAAGATCGATGGTGGCGCGCTCAATATGGGCGCGTGCATCATTACCGTGACAGGTCCGGGGGGCATCCTCGCCGAACAGCGAGCAACCGCTCCGGCGGTCTCCGGCGGCCTTTCGGTGAGTCTGAGCTCGGCACTCGTCGTCGGTGAGCATACGCTGACCGTCGCCAACCTCACGATTGAGGTGGTCGTGCCGGAACCCTCGGCTCCTCCAACGGAAGAGCCGGTGGTCAACCGGACAGTTCGATTCCTCCTGCCAGCGGGTGCTACGGTGGTAAACAACATCACCACCGCATACCCCCAGATCCTTATGGGGGCAAACGATCCCATCCCATGCGGCCGTATCGTCCAGGTGGACGAAATGGTAGGCACCCAGGCACAGATCGATGCCATCCTCGCGGATGGCCAGCTCGACCCTGGCGAAGACTCGCAGGTCACGAAGAAGTGGCACTTCGAGTACGGCGCCCCGTGCACCGCACCGACTCCGCTAGCCGTGACGATCAATGCCTTCTGGCAGCCCTGCCAGAAGGACTCGACCACGATCAACCTGCTGAACAGCGGGCTGAGCGTGACTAACAAGGGGACTCAGCCCGTCAAGCTGAGCGACCTCGGGGCGGCGTTCTTCGCTAAGGTGGGGATTTCGGCCCCTACCGCGGTGACGAACTCTGCCGTCACGATTGATGCAGGCGCGACCAAGTCGGTCACGCTTGCTGACATCGTGGGCAGGGATGTCACGGTAACCCAGCAGGTCATGCAGCAGCTCGCTGCACTGCCGGCTGGCAGCCAGACGTTCGATTTGGGCGCCGGTGTCACCATAAAGGTGGATATCGTGGCCCTCAAGGCGTGCGATGGCGGCGGTGGTAACACCACACCGCCTACTACGCCTCCGACAACCCCGCCCACCACTCCGCCAACTACCCCTCCGACCACGCCGCCTCCGCCGGTCGACACCCGCAAGGTGGCGACGCCGGTGGTGCCGACTAAGTCCGATACCTGCGAACCCGAAGGGGTGTCGAATGACTCCTTCACTGTCCCCGACGTAGAAGGAGTGGAGTACCGGTATGGTCAGCCTGAAGCGCTCCTTCCCAATGTCAAGGTGCCGACTTTTGGCGCCAAGGAGGTGAAGGTCACCGCAGTGCCGGCCGCGGGCTACAAGTTCGCCGACGGCAAGGAGAGCGTGGTCTACACGCTCACCTTTACGACCGACAAGTGCCAGACGGAGCCGGGTCCCATCCCGACCCCGCCGGCACCTACGTCCGACCCGACCACCCCGGTTCCGGACAAGCCGAAGCCGACGGAGACCCCGTCGGTACCGGTGACTCCGGTTCCGAGCCAGCCCGTCTCGCCGCACGCCAACCAGCCGGTCACTCCGGCTCCGGTCAGCGACGAGCTGGGAAGTGGTGCCCCTGATACGGGGTACCACGGCACGTACCAGACTAACGATGGGGCGCCCACATGGGCGCTCATCGGCGTTGGTGTGCTGGCTTTCGTGGGTGTTGGTGCGGCGGTTCGCCGTCGCATCGTGGTGATCCGCCACAAGCGGTGATCCTCAGACGATGAATCGGATTTTGCTCTCTGCCCCCGTTTAGGGTGGAGAGTATCGGCCCCGTTCTCTATTGCCACAGCGCAGTAGAGAACGGGGCCATCGTCATATCTGGCGATAGTTGTAAAAATATACATTTTGTGCTATAATATGTTACGGGCCTCGTGGCAGTCCTGTGCAGATCGCACAGTGATAACAATCCGTTCGCGAAAGAGAGAAACCCATGCGATTTCTACGCTGGTTTAGTGCAATAGTCGTAGCGTCAGCGCTGACGGCTTGTGGCTCTTCGCCTCCAATCTCGGATGCGGAGACGACCGCAACATCCGTGCCGTCGATCACCAGCGTCACTGTCGGTCCGAGCGGTGTTCCGGCCACATCTGAAACGATACGTAGCACCAGCGGTCCTCCGACGACTAAGGTGTCTGTGCCCTGTACGATGGGCGTACCTACGCGAATCACCTGGCCAGACATGGCCATCGATACGACGTTTGAGACGACTGGTCTCGACAAGTCGATGCCGCCTGACAGGAACGGCAAATATCCGGCCGCACCGCCCCAAGATAAAATGAAGATGGGGTGGTACGGCGGCCGGTCACAACCCGGCAAGGGCAGCGGTACGGTGTTGATCCTCGGTCATACGTGGCCGGACAACTCGGCGGTGTTTAAGGAGAATTTCGACCAAAAGCTTCGGCTAGGGTCGGAACTGACTATCTACACCGACACTGGCGGCGTGTGCCGCTACCGCGTGAGCCTGAAGCTTACAGGCCTGGACAAGTCGTCGGATGCCTATCCGGCGGCGGTGGCAAAGTACAGTCTGTACGCTACTACCGGTCCGGAGCGCGTCGTCGGGACCACCTGCACGGGGAAGTTCGACAACTCCGTCAGGAGTCATGTCAACAACTCGGTGTTTGTCGCTGACAGAGCTAACTAGTCGGCGACATGAAGCGAACGGAAGCGGGCCGTCATAGCCTCGGTCGTCACTCTAGAAATAGAGAAGACGACCGAGGCTTGCTTCTTTTTGAGAGAAATTATTTGCTGACATTAAATCGAAATTCGACCACATCACCCGGCTGCATGACATAGTCGCGGCCCTCGGTGCGCAGCTTGCCGGCGGCGCGGGCAGCGGCTTCGGAGCCAGCGGCGACCAAATCGTCGTAGTCTACCACTTGGGCGGCGATAAATCCACGCTCAAAATCGCTATGGATCACACCCGCAGCCTGCGGAGCGGTATCGCCCTGGTGGATAGTCCAGGCGCGGACTTCCTTGGGGCCGGCGGTCAGGTAGCTCTGCAGGCCGAGCAGATCATAGGCGGCATGGACCATCTGCACAAGGCCTGGCTGCTCGACACCATAGCTTTCGAGGAGCTCCTGAGCATCAGAAGCCTCGAGGCCCTTGAGTTCGTCCTCGAGCTTGGCACATACGAAAATGGCGCGCGCTGGTGCCACAAGACTAGCCAGATACTGCTGCCTGGCGGTGTCAGAGAGGCCTTGCTCGTCGACATTGAACACATAAATTACCGGCTTGGCAGTGAGCAGATGCAAATCGTGCAGTCGCTCAGCCTCAAATTCCGGGATATTCACCAGCGCTTGCCCGGTGGCGAGCTGGCTACGAATGTACTGCAAGTAGTCGATGTCGTCGCGCAGGGCGGGGGTGGCCTTGAGGTCTTTTTGCAGCTTGGGCAGGCGATTGTCGATAGTTTGCAGGTCGGCCAAGATCAGCTCGGTGTTGATGGTCTCGATGTCGCGCAGTGGATCGACCGACGATTCGACGTGCAGGATATCGCTGTTTTCAAACGCGCGGACAATATGAACGATCGCATCGCACTGGCGAATATTGGCCAGGAATTTGTTGCCCAGCCCCTCGCCATCGCTTGCGCCCGCCACTAGGCCGGCAATATCGACGAAAGTGACGGTCGCGGGGATGATCTTGGCCGCATGATACATATCAGCCAGCACGTCCAGGCGCGGATCTGGCACGGCGACAATGCCGACATTTGGATCAATCGTCGCAAAAGGGTAATTGGCCGCCAGGATATCGTTGTTGGTGAGGGCGTTAAATAGGGTAGATTTGCCGACATTTGGCATGCCGACGATAGCTATCGATAAACTCATACTTACTACTGTACCACACCGGCGACGAATACAATTGTCACCAAAAGGGTTGCGCTCTGCGATGATGGTTATGTATAATAGAGGGTGACATGAGTATTCTAAAAAGTGTGGGCGACTTCTTTGCACTCGATATCGGCACCAACGCAATTCGTGTAGTGCAGCTCAGCGGCACACCTGGGCGCTGGTCGCTGATTCATTATGGCTACGCTACTGTTCACATGAAAGACACCGCGGCCGACTCTAAAGAGGCCGAGCGACGCCTGGGCGAGTCGATTATGACGGCGATTGGCCAAAGTGGTATTCGCACCAAGAACGTCGTAGTGGGCGTGCCTGCGCAGAAATCATTTACGACTATAATTGACATCCCACACATGCCGGTGCAAGAGCTCAAAAGCACCATCAAATACCAAATCGACAAATACGTGCCGATGTCAATCGACGAGGCAAAGGTCGACTGGGTGTCGCTTGGCCAGTCCCAGCGCAATCCAAATGAGGAAGAAATCCTAATATCTAGCACAGCTAACTCGTACGTAGAGCAGCGGCTCGAAATGCTCGAAAACCTAGGCCTCAATGTGGTGGCGATGGAGCCAGAGCCAATTGCGATGCTTCGTTCGCTGTTGCCGCCCGGCGTAATGGATGCCTGGCTGATATTAGATGTCGGCGAGATGGCGACCAACCTGGTGGTGGCTTACCAAGGTACGCCGCGACTAGTGCGCACTATTCCGACCGGCCTGGCCACCCTGACCAAATCTGCCGCACAAAACCTCAATGTGCAAGAAGACCAAGCGCGGCAGTTTATTCTAAAGTTTGGCCTGGCGCAAGACAAGCTAGAGGGGCAGGTGGTGCGCGCATTAGAGTCATCGCTCGATGCATTCATCGCCGAGGTCGAAAAATCAGTCAAATTCTTCCAGACACGCTACCCAAATGGCAAGGTAAATGGGGCCATTCTAGGTGGGTTTGCCAGTACCATCCCGCTATTTGGTGAGTACATCAGTGCCAAGACGTCGCTGCAATGCCGCGCAGTGAGCCCACTAGCCTCTGTAAATATCGCTCAGGCTGATCAGCAGCAGCTGGCGCCGGTTGCGGCAGAATTTGCCGTCGTGTTAGGCCTAGCAGCAAGGGGTGGAGACGTATGATTCAGGTAAACCTACTCCCAGATGTCAAGCGCGAACTGATTCATGCCCAGCGGGTGCGTGCGACGGTGATATCGTTCTCGATGATTGCCTGTATTGTCGCTGCTGCATTGGTAGGGGTGATTTTGCTGTGGATGGGCATTCAGGTGGGGCGAGAGTTCCGTGCCAACGCAATCATCACCGAGCAGAGTAAAAAATTTGCCGCAGTCGAAGACGTTCAACATACCCTAACGGTTCAAAACCAACTTGCAAAAATCTCTACTTACAACGACAAAAAATCTGTTACCTCGCGGATGTTTGATGTAGCGAGTGCGATTAACCCCGATGATCCGAATAGTATTTCGATTGTCAACATGACCGTCGACACGAGCACAAAGACGCTGCTGCTAGAGTGCCAAGCAAAGGGTGGCTACGCCGCGCTCGAAGTGTTCAAAAAAACCATCCTTGCCACCAAGCTGTATGCGCCGGATGACACCAATGGCGTGGCCCTCGCGACAGACCTCAACGACGCTGATCGTAGCCTTGGCGATGGGCAGGATGGCTCGCGAGTGTTGCGGTTTATGCTTTCGTTCAAATACCCAGACGTGCTATTCAGCAACGCCAATGACTCGCTCAAAATCGTCGCTCCGACCAAATCAAATGCTACCGACTCGTATGTCGGCGTACCATTTACATTATTCGCCGATGGCGCTACTAAACCGAGGGGCAATTAATCATGGCTGGCAAAAAAGAAATCGCGCTTCGCAAACATCAACAGATCGAGCAAACCAATCGAACGATGTTCTTTTGGGTGGCTGGCGCGTCTGTGGTGGTGGGGATCGCGATTGTCGTATCTATTTTCCTGGTACAGAGGGCGCTATTCAAAGAAAAAGTCTTGGCTGTTGAGGAGCGTACCGCCTCGACGCTCGAACAAAACAACAAAGATATCGCCAGCCTGCAAGACAGCATCCGTGCAGTCAATACCAATGATGACCTACGCAAGGTAATGATCGATGGCGAAACTGAGCCGATTCAGGTAGTGCTGGACGCCCTGCCTTCTACCGCCAATTCGTCGGCACTGGGCGCCTCATTGCAGCAAAAACTCCTTAACGATCCAGCGCTACGCATCGAATCGCTCATGGTCAACCCTGTGTATGGCGTCGAAGACACCAGCACCAACAGCTCGAGCCTTGCGCGGTCTGGTGGCGATGTGATTACGTTCTCGTTCTCTGTTAGTGCTGATGCCCAAAATCCTAACGTCCTACGCGATGTACTCAAAAAACTCGAACGCTCAATCCGCACCATTAATGTGACCAAGGCTAGTATTGAGCGGCAGGGCAATCGCATAACGCTTACCTGCAATGCCGAAGCATATTTTGAGCCCCAAAAAACCATTAATCTCCAAACTACAACGGTAAAACCATGAAAAAAACAGATATCGCTCTGATCGTTTTGATCGCCTCTATCACGATGCTTATCACCTATGCGGTGGGCAACATGGTCATTGGCGGCGCTCAAGACAAGCCGGTCAGTGTCAAAACTGCCGAACCAATATCGACAAAAGTCCAGACGCCCGATACGCGTGTGTTTAACGCCAGCGCGATCAACCCAACTGTGCCGGTGACGATTGGTAAAGATTCAGCCACTGCGACAGGTAATAACTAAGTAACAAGGGGGTGGATATATGGCGCTGATCACGGCCGATATTCAAGAAAGACTATTTTCACTCCTGATTGAGCAGGGACTATTGACGCAGCAAAAGATTAGCGATATTAAGTCTGAGGCGCAAAGCGAAGGCAAATCGCCGCTGATGGTGATCTCTGACAACGAACTTATCGACGACGAGGTGCTGGTGCACGGTATCGCCCAGGTGCTTGGGTTGCCATACGTCAATCTGCTCGACAAGACCATCGACCAAAAAATCCTTACCCTTATTCCGCAGGATATTGCCGAACGGTTTATGGCGGTAGCGGTGGCTGAAATCGATAACCGTGTTGCCGTGGCGATGATCGATGGCAATAATGTGCAGGCCGTCGATTACCTTGCGAACCTGGTGCAGCGCCCGCTCAAGGTATATATGACATCCGAAGCCGGGGTTCGTCATGTGCTCGAGCAGTACCACACCGATCTTTCGAGCGTGGACGAGGCGGCCGCAGCCTCGCAGCGCGAGGCGGTGATCGAGGAAGCCCGAGATATCAAAACCATCATTCAGGATTCGCCGATTAGCCGCGCGCTGAGCACTATTCTAGAATACGCGGTGAAAAGCCGCGCCAGCGATATTCATGTTGAGCCGCTCGAGAAAGCGCTGCGTATTCGTTGTCGAGTCGACGGCGTGTTGCGCGAGGTGATGCAGCTGCCCAAATCAATCGAGCCGGCACTAGTGAGCCGTATCAAGATCCTGTCGAACCTCAAGATTGACGAGCACCGCATTCCCCAGGACGGGCAGTTTGCTGTCAAGGTGGCTGGCAAAGAAGTCGACCTGCGTATTGCGATTAGCCCTGTCGTATGGGGCGAGCAAGTGGTGATTCGTTTGCTCGACAAAACTAGCAATAGCTTCGACCTCGAGCAGATGGGCTACGCGGGCCGTGCCTTGCGCATGATCCGCAAGGGTATTAAGCGACCAAATGGCATGGTGCTTACCTCGGGCCCGACCGGTAGCGGCAAATCGACTAGCATGTACGCCTTGATCAAAGAGATTAAGAGCGACGCAATCAATATCGTTACACTTGAGGACCCGGTTGAGTACAAGATGGATGGTGTCAACCAAATCCAGGTAAATCCAGATGTTGGCCTAACATTCGCCAATGGGCTGCGATCGATCCTGCGCCAAGACCCAAATGTTGTGATGGTGGGTGAGATCCGCGACAAAGAAACCGCAGCTTTGGCGGTGCAGGCGGCGCTGACGGGCCACTTGGTGTTTAGCACGCTCCATACCAATAGTAGCTCTGGGGTGTTACCGCGCCTGCTTGATATGGAGATTGAGCCATTTTTGATTGCGAGTACTGTTAATACGATCATCGGCCAGCGCCTGGTGCGACGCGTGTCACCCGAACGCGATGCGTATTGGTCGAACCCCATCGAGACTGCGAATATCGTAGCGACGGTGGGGCACCTCCTGCCCAAAACCAAAGCAGATATCACTAAAGTATCAGAGGATCTGGGCTACAAAGACTTGCCACTTGCGGGCCAAACCGCTTATACTCTAGTGAAGGGGAAAGATTCGCCGCTAACCCCAAATGGCTATAGCGGCCGCGCCGGGCTGTACGAAGTAATGGATGTCAACGAGGCGATCCAGGAGCTCATTATCAAACGCGCTACCAGCGCCGAAATCCAGCGCAAAGCGGTCGAACATGGCATGATTACCATGCGACAGGACGGCTACCTAAAGGCGCTGACTGGCATTACGACGCTCGAAGAAGTTAACCGCGTGACATCAGATACCGCATAATATAGTAAGGGGGCATATGGAAAATAAAGAACTACGTATCGAAATTCTACTCGAGGAAGTCGTCAAAAAACGCGCTTCCGACCTACACATCCAGGTAGGGCTGCCGCCGATGCTGCGTATCGATGGCTCGCTGCTGCCCGTGCCGGGCACGCCGGTACTCGATGAGCAAATGGTCGAGGCCCTGGTATTTGCCATTCTCGACCAAGATCAGCAGCAGATTTTGCTCAAGGATAAGGAGTTCGACTTTAGCTTTGCGTTCGGTACGCTAGGACGTTTTCGTGTCAATGCGTTCCACGAGCGTGGCAATATTGCGGCGGCGCTGCGCTTGATCCCCAACGAAATCAAGTCGGTTACCGAGCTCGGTATGCCACCAGTTGTCATGACATTTGCAGATTTCCCGCGCGGGCTGGTGCTGGTGACGGGCCCAACTGGTTCGGGCAAGTCGACAACCCTTGCCGCACTCGTCGACAAGATCAATTCCGAAAAATCCCACCATATTATTACCATCGAGGACCCAATCGAGTTTACGCATAAGTCAAAAAAATCCGTTATCGTTCAGCGCGAAGTGCACTACGACACCTATAGTTTTTCGGCGGCGCTGCGCTCGAGCCTGCGTCAAGACCCCGATGTCGTGCTGATCGGTGAGATGCGCGATCTCGAGACCATTAGTGCCGCGATCACCATCGCTGAGACAGGTCACTTGGTGTTTGCAACGCTGCACACCAACTCTGCCTCGCAGTCAATCGACCGTATGATCGACGTTTTCCCGCCGCACCAGCAGCCACAGATTCGCGCCCAGCTCGCAAACATCCTCATGGCGATCTGTAGCCAGCGATTGGTCCCCGCCATTGGCGGTGGCCGCGTTGTCGCTGCCGAGATCCTGATTGCTAATCCCGCCGTGCGCAATATTATTCGCGAAGGCAAATCGCATCAGCTCGATGCGGTCATCCAGACCGGCGCCGATCAGGGCATGCAAACCATGGATCGCACCCTGGTCGAACTGATTCAGAGCGGCACCATCACCTACGACGAAGCACGTAATTATGCGGTAGATATCACCGAGCTAGATAGGCTCATGAGAGGATAACAATGCGAGATTTTAATTATCAAGCACGCGATCTCACCACTGACAAGATTGTTAAAGCTACGGTTAAGGCCGAGTCAGAATCGGCAGCCGCCAAGGCGCTTATTGCGCAGCATCTCATGCCGCTTGATATCAAGGAAGTCAATGACGCCGACAGCTTCATTAATCGGCTGTTTAACCGCATCACCACCAAGGATAAGGTGGTGTTTACCCGCCAACTGTCAACGCTGATTAGCGCGGGGCTGCCGCTCACTCAGAGTCTACGCACTATTTACGACCAAACCAGCAACAAAAAGCTTCAGAACGTTATCGGCGATGTTATCGCGCTGGTAGAGGGCGGCAAGCCGCTGTCCGAGGCGTTTTCGCAGCATCCCGAAGTGTTTGACAATGTGTATTTGTCGCTCGTGTCAGCGGGTGAGGTGTCGGGTACGCTCGACGAAGCCCTTCTGCGCATTGCCGCGCAGCAAGAAAAAGACGCCCAAACAATGAGTAGGATTCGCGGCGCACTGACATATCCATCGATTGTGCTGCTGGTGATTATTGCCGTCATGATATTTATGCTGACTGCCGTAGTGCCCCAGGTAGAAAAGCTTTACCGCGACCTGCGCAAGCCGTTGCCGCTACTCACCGAGATCATGGTCAATACCGCACATGCTCTGACGCAGTTTTGGTGGCTGGTGCTGATTGTACTAGGGTTTGCGGGATATTTCTTATATCAGTACCTCAAGACCGAGGCCGGCATCAAGCTCAAAGATGGCTTTAAGCTCAATGTACCTCTGTTCAAAAACATGTTTCGCAAGCTATATATGGCACGATTTGCTCGCACCGGCCAGACATTGCTAGCGACCGGCGTTCCTATGCTCGACATGATGCGCATCACGCAGGATGCAGTCAACAACACCATCATTGCCAAGAGCATCGAGCATGCGGCCGAGAAAGTCAAAGGTGGCAAGGCGCTTTCGGATGCGCTTTCGCCCGAAGATTACATCTTGTCGCTCGTACCCCAAATGATCAAAATCGGCGAACAATCGGGTCGCATCGACGAAATGATGGGCAAAACCGCTCAAGTCTACGAGGATGAGCTTGAAGAAGAAATACGCGCCTTGTCGACCGCAATCGAACCAATTTTGATGGTGGTGATGGCCCTTTTGGCTGGTGGTATGGTGGGGGCGGTGCTGTTTCCGATCTATAATCTCGTCGGCAATCTAAAAGTATAGACTTTTTGGGCCATGGGCAGTATGATAAGAATGAGCGTTATGCGCACTTACTAGTAATTTCCAGGAAAGGGTGGGAATTTACATGAAACAACTACAAACTAAAAAAGGCTTTACGATCATCGAGGTTGTCCTCGTGCTCGCTATCGCGGCACTGATCTTTTTGATGGTGTTTATTGCACTGCCAGCACTGCAGCGCAGCCAGCGCGACACGCAGCGTCGACACGATCTTGATCGGGTAGTATCACAGATCACATCATACCAGACCAATAACAGGAACAAGCTACCCGGTACAGACAAAACCGCTTACAATGCCGACTTCAAGGCGAATTACATGAAGAGCGGTGGCGATCTTTTCCAAGATCCAGACGGCACCGAGTACTCATTTGAGAATGGTCCTATTCCTACTGGTGGATCTGGTACCTACGACAACACCAAGGACAAAATCTACATCAACGCTGGCGCAGTCTGCGATGGCGAAAATGTTACCTCTAACGACAAGGGTGCGAGCAAAGTTGCTTTCCAGATGCGCATGGAAGGTGGCGGCGTCGCCTGCGTCAATAACTAGCAGGTACGCCCTGCAACACCATCCGGGTCTTTGTCGGCCCGGATGTTTGTTATTAGCACCTAGTACGCTATGATAAGGTAATGGATATGGTTGCCGTTATTGGTGCGTCACTACTTGGGTTGGTGCTCGGGAGTTTTGCCGGCGCGCAGATCTGGCGGCTGCGGGCGCGCGAACTTGCTACCGGCGAGGGGCTGACTACGCAGGAGTCGCGCCAGCTGCGCCAGCTCAAACCCCTCTTACAGCATACGCTTACGACCGACCGCTCTATCTGCCTTCATTGTCGTCACGCACTGGCGTGGTTTGATCTAATTCCACTGCTCAGCTGGCTATCGACTCTGGGTAAGTGCCGCTACTGTCGCACGCCTATTGGTACTATGGAGCCATTAATCGAGCTAAGCACCAGCGCCTATGTTGTGCTGTCGTATCTGGTGCTATTTGCTGGACAGCCGCTAACAATGCTCTTACTAGTGCGTGCGCTACTATGGATCGGCGCTGGGGTCTGTATCGCTATCCTGTTTTGGTACGATTTGCGGTGGTCGATGCTGCCGCTCGCTATCACGATGCTGCTGATAGCGATCGCACTGCTATATGCGGGTATCATCGTCGCTACCAACCAGGATATTGCTGCCGCAAGCTGGTCGCTACTGGGGAGCCTGGTGATACTATCAGGGCTGTATTTTGCGCTGTATACCATCTCTCACGGTAGCTGGGTGGGTGGCGGTGATTACAAGCTCGGGGCCGGCCTCGCGCTCCTGCTGGGCGATTGGCGGCTTGCGCTTGCCGCGTTATTTATTGCAAATATTGTCGGTTGCCTCGTGGTCATACCCGGCCTCGTCAGCGGTCGGGTAAATGCCGGCAGCAAAGTGCCATTTGGGCCACTGCTGATCATTGGCTTCGTAGCAGCAATTATGCTTGCGCCACAGATTGAATCACTTTTTGGCTTCTATTCATTGCTATAGTGGTTATGGTATAATCAATGATGATGAAACAGGGTATAGGGCGCGCAGGCTTTACGATCATCGAGTTGATGCTATTCTTTGCCGTATCTTCGGTGCTGACAATTATCATGCTAGTTGGCCTCGATACCGCTCTGTCCCAGCAAAAATACAAAGACAGCCTTACCTCACTTCAGACATTTATCCAAATGCAATACACCAACACGGCAAATGTCGAGAATACCCGTGCTGATGCCGCTGCCTGCAATAGTGCCGATGCAATCAATCTGCCAGCGGGCGATAATGCACCGCGCGGTATGAGCGAGTGCGTGGTGATTGGTCGCTACATATCTACCAATACTGAGGCCACACGGGTGTACGCGGCCAATGTGATCGCGATCAAGCAATCAAACGCTGTCTCGCAGAAGAATGATCTCGACGAGCTCAAGCAATACACATTTAAGTCAGTCGACCCTGGGGTTACCAGCACTGATGATGCCTTTCGCGTTAGTCGCGAGGATATCAACTGGAGTGCCGGCCTGGTACCATCTAGCCAGCCCGGTGCCGCGGTTTCGTCCGACCCTGCGCCATTTACGATGCTGATTATCCGGTCGCCGCTCAGCGGCTCGGTCACCACATACCATTTGCCAAAACAAGCCGCATCATTCGATGAATTACTCGCACCGAGTAGTGTAAATACTACAACAGCCCAGCCGCTCGTACTGTGTGTGCGCCCAAATGTCCGTAATAGCCTGCATATTGTTGAGCCTGCGCGGATGGGGGTGCGGATCAATGCATTCGCGACTAACCAAAGCGCGGTTGAGATTCCAAGCGAAGGGGAGCACGTATGCGACAAATCGTAGGCTCATCCGAACGCGGCGACACTATTATTGAGGTATTGATTGCCTTTGCGATATTCGCGAGCGTGGTGGTCGGCTCGATCCTGGTAATGAATCAGGGCGTAGCGGCAGCGCAGCGCTCCCTCGAGATCACGCAGGTGCGGTATCAGATAGATGGGCAGGCAGAGCTGCTGCGTGCTATCAACAAAAGCTACACCGATCGTTTCCAGCGCGGCAAGCCAATGTCGGGCGACGACCTATGGCTCCAGCTCAAAGATAGCGCTCACGCAGTGTCTCAGGCTCAGGATATCAAGGTAATCAACGGAGTGTGCGACGCGACTCGGCCACAGAATGCCTTTTTTGTGGCGGTAGATGCAGGTTCTGGCGCCATCAAGCTAGGGTCTAACAGCAATGTCGTGATGTCAAGTGATCCAAGTGGTACGCTGCCGCCATACTCGCAGATCGACATGGCCTCGACCACGTCCAAAGCATACGGCATCTGGGTGCAGTCAGTGCCGAGTGACACTAACGAGGCCGTACCGTTCGTTGATTTTCATATAAAAGCCTGCTGGTCAGCCCCGGGTAGCAATGCGCCGGTGACGATTGGCACGATTGTGAGGTTGTATGAGCCAAAGTAATCGCATGCGCGGCTTCACGCTCGTCGAGCTGATGATCTCGATGACATTCATCGCCGTGTTATTGATTATGATCGCCACCGTTGTAATTATGACGAGCAAAATATACACGCAGGGTATCACGCTACGCACAGTCAACTCCGAGGGCCGACTGCTCGTCGAAGACATGCGCCGTACTATTTCTCAAGCACAGCCAATTCCTGCCGCGCATATCATCACGTCGCCAAGCGAGTACGGCATGCTTTGTACGGGCAAATACACCTATCTATGGAGTTACGGCAAAACATTCAATGCCTCCGGTGGATCGACCAGCCCGCTCAAGTATACTGACGCCGGTAGCCCTCCGGTTTATTTTGCCAAAGTCAACGATGCAGATGCGGTCATTTGCGATACTTGGCAAAAAGACAGATCGCTACCTAGTCTCAGCAAACAAAATTCGCTTAGCCTCCTCGACAATGGCGACCGTGTTCTTGCCATTCACCGCGCGGCGATCACTGGATCGCCAGTGAGCGGGGTATATCACATCACCCTGACTATCGGCACAAACGACGCTACCACCGTAGATTACACGACCACAACCAAGACCTCTACTGGCAGTATCGAGCCGCTAGGTGGCCAGTGTCGCCCGCCATCTCAGGCAGATGGTCAAGAGGATTATTGCGCGGTGAATGTATTTGATTTTGTCGTCAGGACGGGGAGTGCTGTATAAATGAATAAACAATCTGAATCAGGCGCGGTATCACTCTTTGTTGTTATATTTGCAGCAATGCTGTTACTCATTGCTACGGTTAGTTTTACCCGCATTATGCTTGCCGATCAGCGTCAGGCAACCCTAAATGATGTGTCACAGAGCGCCTACGATGCGGCTCAGGCTGGGGTAGAAGATGCCAAGCGCGTGATTCTTGTTGCTCAGGACTGTGAGTCGGGGCGCATTGCCGACGCTTCGCGCTGCCAGCAGATTGCCAATGTAATTAATGCCAAACGCTGCAACACGGTGCAGGCGGCGCTCTACGGTAATACCAAGCTCCAGGAGCAGATGGTCCGCAAGAACGCCTCTGATTCCGCAGCCGATGCGATGGACCAGGCCTACACCTGCGTCACTATTAACAAAGCCCCAATGGATTACCTCGGTAGTCTCAACAAAGATCAGACTGCGGTGGTGCCTATCAGCTCGTCAAGCCCGATCACCTCTGTCGAGGTACGTTGGTACAATGCCGCGGATCGTACCAACGATGCCGATATGACCCTTGGATATCCTAGCTACGGCAGCCCTGCAAACATCACATTACCCCGAGTATGGCAGGCATCCAACCCCATTTACACTAACGTGCCCCCCATGATGCGTTTTCAGGTAGCTAGTAGCGATGCGGCCTTGTCGGGCAATCAAGATCAAATGCGCAATGCGCCCGGTGCTGCCTTCCTGTTTCCTACGACATCCAATTTCAGCGAGACCACACTATCGTCACGCGTCACACCTTCGGCGCCAGTGCTTACCAAATGTAGTATACAGCTTGCCCCTGGCGGCTATGCCTGTTCGATGAAGGTCAATCTTCCAGCCCCTACGTCTAGCACCTATGTGGCGTTGACGCCCCTCTATGGCCGAACTAATTTTCAGCTCTATGCCTACAATGCTGCCGGCCAACAGATCAGTTTTGGCAGTGCACAGATTGAAGTCGACTCTACAGGCCGAGCAAATAATTTGTTCCGTCGTATACTCACTCGTGTCGAGATTGGGGGTGACGTTAGCTATCCCAATGCCGCTCTTTCGGTAGACAACAATGTCTGCAAAGATTTCATCGTTACCAAAAACCCCAGCACGTTTACCCAGAATTGCCCATAGCCACCGCTATTCTTCGCTATGAAATCGTTCGTATACTTCCTTTAGGTGTTGGTCGGTAACGTGGGTGTAGATCTGTGTCGTACTGATATTGCTATGGCCCAGCATCGTCTGTACGCTGCGTAGATCTGCGCCATTCATAAGCAAATCTGTCGCAAAACTGTGGCGCATGGTATGCGGGCTGACGTGTTTTGTGATTCCCGCTAGTCGTGCATATTTGTTGATGATTCTCTGGACACTCCGCGAGGTCAATCGCCGATAATCACCACTGTTTCCCACGTGGTTATTGCGGCTGTAGTTAAGGAATAGCGGCGGTAGGTTATCCATGCGTTTTGCCAGGTATTCCTCTACATGCTCAGCGGTTTGCGTGTCGATGAACACCGGGCGGTCTTTCTGCCCCTTGCCGCGCACCATAAATTCTCGCCGCTTTGTATTAATGTGATCACGATTGAGGCCTATTAATTCAGACACCCGCAATCCGCTCGAAAACAGTAGCTCGATGAGCGCTCGGTCACGAAGCACGATTTCGGTATCTATTGTCGGAATAACATCGATCATTCGCAGCACCTCTTCGTGCGATAGGAAGGTAACTTGTTTGCGAATGGTCTTTGGCAGCTCAATTTTCTCGGGGCCAATTACCGGCAAGTCGCGTCGAGACAAATAGCCCAAGAACCCACGCAGGGCGATCAAATGGTAGGCCTGGGTGATAGTAACCAGGCTGTCACCGTTGTCATTTGCATAACGATTGAGCCATAGTCGATACTTGCGAATAGTTTCTGTTGTAATATTCTCTACTTGAATGTCATTGGTAAATTCGACAAATCGCTCTAGGTACAGCCGATAATTCTGGGCCGTCTTGGCAGACCGCCCGCCCTCTACCTCTAGGTGTTCGATGTAGTCCATCAGTAGTTCGGACGTATACATGTCCTTAGCATAGCTGATTTTGTCGCGAAACGGTAGCTGTTGGGACTGGCCCGTCGTATTTGTGGGCGGCCTTTGCTACAATGGAAACAGCCAAGCATTAACGCCGCATACGGCAGGGAATTAGCCATGATTTCAAAAAATGTTCAAAAAACCCTAGTAGTGTTTAAGCCCGATGCGGTGCAGCGTGGGATCGTAGGCGAGATATTGTCTCGATTTGAGCGCGTTGGCCTCAAGATCGTTGCGACAAAAATGATCGCACCTAGCCGCGATCACTACCACAAACATTATGAAGAAATTGGCAAGATGATCACCCGCCGTGGTGAACATGCCTTTAGTATGACGCTTGATTTTATGATGCAGGGGCCGGTCATCGCTATGGTTTTCGAGGGCGTAGAGGCGGTGGTGCTGGTCCGCAAGATTATCGGCCCAACCGAGCCGAAGAGCGCTGATATGGGGACGATCCGCGGCGACTTTTCTCATATGAGCTTTGGCTATGCGGACGAGGAATCAATCGGCGTGCCTAATTTGATCCATGCCAGCGGCGACCCCGATGAGGCCGAGCAAGAGATCGCGCACTGGTTTGCGGACACCGAGATCTACGAATACCAGGCTCTGCACGAAAAATACACGCGTTGAGTGACGCATAGTGATAACGCTATCCCCGGAGGTCTGGCGCTCAGGGGTGCTTACAGTTACAATAGGAAGTGTCGCCCCGGTAGCTCAATTGGATAGAGCTGTTCCGTCCTAAGGAAAGGGTTGCAGGTTCGACTCCTGCCCGGGGTACCAACATTAGGAAAAGGGCTTTCTGGTGGTGAGTGGGTGCCATAAGACAATTATGCTCCTTGTTGCTCATGCTCTTTTAGTATCGTGAGTAGTTTCGTTGTTGTGTTCCAGTTACGAATCGTTATCGATGGGTATAGTGGTGTCTGAGCAATTTTGCCTAAGTGGCTTTTAGTGGCATTCGGGTTGGTGAGCGAAGGCCGGCGACAATACACGACCCGCTCGCCCCGCCATGCTTCATCAATACCTGCATGCACATCAATGTGTTGCATCGCATCAGTTGAGCTAACGCCCATGAGAAATATGATGTCATACCGATAGTGGCTCGGGTCTTTGCCGAATTTTTTGGGCGCTTGGGCCACAATAGCTTTGAATGCTACATCGTCAAGAGCGAGCACTTTGATACTCGTGCTATCTAGTGTGAAGTTTCTGGTGATAGTATCCTCAATCTTTGCGCTGAGCCTGTGAGCATCCAGGTTGGACAGTAGGATTATATTGCCGCTTTGAATATACGTCGCAACAACTTCAAAGCCCTGCTCTTCCAAACGCTGTTTGAGTACCGCCATCGGTATCTTATTTTTTCCGCCAACATTGATGCCGCGTAGCAGTACAACGTATACTTTCATCTTTCTCATTGTACGGCAAAACCTATTCGTTATCTTTCCAATTCCACCACTTCAATTTCTGTGGGTCGTGCTTTTCTTGTTCGGCAAAATACACAGCGCAGCGGAAAACATACAATACGCAGCGGTCTATATGGCGCCCTGCATTACTCATAAGTTGCTCATACATCGCCTCTGGATCTTTGCGTTTCAAATCTCGAACGTGATGAATACCGAGATTGCGTAAATCTGCGGCAAGACTCTTGCCGACACCTGGTATGGTTTGCAGATCATCAGGGGCTTGCATGGCTATCTACTCCGACCACGCCGCTAGCTCACTGCCGGAGGGGTCTTTAAAGTGAAACCGTCTGCCACAGGCGCGCTGCACATAGCCCCAGCCAAAAGCCTTGGTAAAGAAACCTCTGGTTTTGTTCAGTTCCTCAATGTTTGTGGCTAGAAACTCAACATAAGCTATTTGGTTTGATTGCGTATCGCTCACGCGTCTATTTTAGCATTTTTTGGTGATACTTGCGTGCGTAGCGCACTATATTTGTTTTCTACCTACTATACATATGTTCGGCCACCGCCGGGTAGTGTCAATGATATAATACATGTATATAACTATGACAAACAACGCAACTTCAAAGGATTTCAATGGCCAGCGGGACGACGAGCGGCTTTTATTTATATTTCGTCGCCACATTATTGCAATGCGCAAAGGGTTTTATGGCCTGTTGCTGCCCCTTGCAATTGCCTCGATACCACCGCTTATTTGGCAGAGCAATCTCGAGCTTTTCTTGCTTCCGCTCGGCGGCCTTGCGGTAGGGCTCTTGCTATTCTCTTACCATTTCATTATGTGGCGGTATACTTACTACCTTGTGACTGATCAGCGCATCCGCCAGGTCACCCAAAAAGGCTTTTTTGGCACTGACGTCGTCGAGCTCAGCCTATCAAAGATCCAAAACATAAGCTATAATATCCCTGGGTTCTCTGGTGAAATTTTCAAATTTGGAACCATCGTCATCCAGACGTTCGTAGGCGATCTTGTCATACGCCACGTCGAGGATCCAGCAGAAATATACAATAAATTACAAGATGCTGTAGAAATTGCAACAAAAAACGCTAAAGGACTATATGAAGAAGCCATCAATTAAGAAAATTCAGATACGCAAAAAAGCTGCTCAGCCGCCGCAGCGTATTACGAATGAGACTGTGGCCGAGCATCGAGAGCGGATTTTAGCAGGTGGGCGTAAGTTTAAGTATCCAATTCAGTATGCCCGCCACAAGCTAGTCATCAACACGCTGCTTATTGTGGTAGCATCACTGGCAATATTTAGTGGGCTAACATGGTGGCAGCTATACAAGGAGCAAACATCCAATACGTTTTTTTATCGCATCACGATGTTGATTCCACTGCCCGCCGCTTCGGTTGATGGTATCTCGGTGCGCTATAGCGACTATTTGATGGGCTATCGTAGTTCCGAGTACTACTTGCGCCAATACGACCAGATCGATCCCTCAAGTGCTGATGGCAAGCGTCAGCTCGACTACGTCAAGCGCAAAACAATGGACAATGCTATCCTGGCTGCCTATGCTGGCCATGTGGCGGTATTGCGTGGCATATCGGTTACCTCTGGTGACATCGACCAAATCATCAACAGAGACAAAGAAACCCAAAATGGCACCGTTTCGCAAGAAGCCTATGACGCATCGGCTATGAGGTACCTCAACTGGTCGCGCGATGAGTATCGCCATGATGCCGAGCAGCGGCTATTGGTCCAAAAAGTCTCGTTTGCGGTGGATGATACAGCGAATAATTTCCAGCAAAAAATCGCTCAGATATTGGCCCAAACCCCTACGATTGCCATGCAGGACACTATCAAGCAACTAGCGGTAACGGGCGACTCCGCACCTCGGTACGGAGTATCAGGGCTCACCAGTGTCACTGGTGCAACGAGTAATCTGCCAAGTGAGGCCCAAAAACTTACCAAAGGACAAGTCTCTGGGGTGATCAAAAGTAGCATGGGTGACGGCTACTACTTCATTCGCCTGCTCGAAAAAAATGATAGCCAGGTCAATTACGAATTTATCCAAGTCCCACTCACTCAGCTGAAAGCAACGGTTCTGCACCTTCGACAGCAGGGCAAGATCAAGGAGTATATCACTGTTCCTGCGCTCGAAGACCACACATCTGCCCCGACAAATTAACCAACCCCCGAAGAAGGAGTTCAATCCGCCATGGCATTTACACTAGCACCGCTCCCATATTCTTACGAGGCACTCAGTGCCGCCATTAGCACTGATATTATGCGCCTTCACCATGACAAACACCACCAATCATACGTAGACAAGCTCAATATGGCGCTTGGCGATTATCCAGATGGTTCGAAGACGTCGCTGGAGCAGCTCCTCAGCACACTAGATAGTGCGCCGCAGAACATTCGTACTGCTTTGCGCAATTTTGGTGGTGGGCACTACAACCATCAATTATTTTGGCAGATCATGTCTCCGAATGGTGGCGGCCAGCCAGGCGGCGAGCTAGGGGAGGCGTTGATGGCGAAATACGGTAGCTTCCAGGCATTTGTTGATGCGTTTAGTGATGCGGCTGGCAAGTTGTTCGGCAGCGGGTGGGTATGGCTTGCCGATGACCTTACCATTATACCCATGCAAAACCAAGATAATCCGCTCATGAGCGCTGGCGCCGCGCCGCTCATGGGGCTTGACGTGTGGGAGCATGCCTATTATCTAGATTATGCCAATCGACGAGACGAGTACATCAAAAAGTGGTGGGATGTTGTGGACTGGCAGGCCATCAGCGAGCGCTATCCCTCGCGATAGTTGCCTTGTAGCCTAGGCTAGGAAAAGAAAAACGCTCACCCCATCAAATAGGTAAGCGTTTTTCTATGGCGCGCTCGACCGGATTCGAACCGGCGATCTCCTCCGTGACAGGGAGGCGTGATAGGCCAACTTCACTACGAGCGCATGCTGCATAATATCATAGCAGGTTTATATTGTTCGTGCAACAGGGGCGACACGTTTCGTTTTTGTGGGTATCGATGGTATAATCAGATCGTGTAGTCTTGCCGCCTTAGCTCAGTTGGTAGAGCGACACATTCGTAACGTGTAGGTCGCCGGTTCGATCCCGGCAGGCGGCTCCAGAGGCAAGCAACAAATACAATTATGAGTAGTGAATTTATCCTTCAGACAAAGCAGCTCCTCAGTGAGCGCAAGTTTATAGTCCTCGTTGGCGTAATTATTATGCTGACACTCGCTTTCTGTGCGATGTTATTGTTGTCTGTGCAGCAAAGAGATATCCTGATCGCCAGCCGATACACTTATTTTGGTGAGACACATTACTATCGTGATCGCTGGTACTACCTCTATACATTTATCGTATTTGCCCTGTCGGTCGCAATGATTCATATCGCACTGATGGTCAAATTATCGGCTCTGGGCCGCCGCACTGGTGTATTTGTAGCAGGTGGAGCGGCGATTGCACTGCTGCTTATTGCATTCGCTTACGCACATCAAGTCATCGTAACGGCATTTCTATAGGTGAGTATGAGCAATCTTGAGCTTCCTCTCGGAAAACGTACGCCTTTCTACCGCTTTTTTGAGATCTTACCTGGCGCGGTTAGCTATTCGGCGGTCCTACTATTAATTATTCTGTCTCTCGTAAGCCCCACGTTGGCAGCTGCCTATCTGTTATTGATTATCATTACGATGGCCGTCAAGGCTATGGGTATTGCATATCGTACTGTGTCAGGATATCGGACCTATCGTGCCGCATCGGCAGTTAACTGGCATCAGCGCCTGGGCGAGCTAGAGGATCCAGCCCAATCCCTTCTTGGCTATGCCGGGGCCAACAAACAAGGTGGCTATGACCACCAAGTCCATCTCGACAACCTTCAATACATTGCAGAGGCACCAGCTGGCTCGTACCCGCGCCCTTCACAGCTGTACCAGCTGATCATTATAGCAACGTACAATGAATCATTTGATGTGCTAGATACAACGGTAACCTCATTGCTCGACTGCACCTACGACCCTCAGCACATGATAGTGGTGGTTGCCTACGAGGCCAGGGGTGGCCAGGCGACAGCACAGGTCGCAGCTCGGCTCCAGAGCAAGTATGCCAAGCAGTTCCATCATTTTATGACGGTAGAACACCCCCAGGATATGCCGCATGAGGTGGTAGGCAAGGGGCCTAATATTACGTATGCCGCCCAGCACGCAACCCAGTGGATTACTTCACAGTCAATCCCGCACTCTGATGTAATAGTAACAACGCTTGATAGTGATAATCGTCCACATCCCACCTATTTTGACTATCTGACCTACGAATACATTGTGCGCGAGGATAGGCAGCGGTTCTCGTATCAGCCACTGGCGCTGTTTTTTGGTAACATATGGGATGCGCCAGCGCCTATGCGCGTGATTGCTACGGGTAATTCCTTCTGGACGATTATTTCGAGCATGCGGCCCCATACGCTACGAAACTTTGCGTCGCATTCACAGCCCCTCGAAGGGCTGATCGCGATGAACTTTTGGAGCAAGCGCAGTATTGTCGAGGATGGCCATCAGTATTGGCGTAGTTATTTTCACTTTCGTGGAGATTACGACGTGCTGCCGCTATACGTACCGGTCTATCAGGATGCCGTCATGGCCGATACGCTCAAGGGCACGCTTATTGCCCAGTTCAAACAACTTCGTCGCTGGGCATACGGCGCATCCGATATACCGTATGTCGCTGTTAATATCTTCACCTCTGCCCGGCGCGCGCCATTTTGGCCATCGCTTGCACGATTCCTTCGCCTGTTAGACAGCCATGTATCGCTGGCATCGGTAGCAATCCTGGTGGCGATAGGCGGTTGGGTGCCGCTTATCCTTAATCCGCAGGCATCACGTGATATCGTGGCCCACCAGTTGCCAGAGGTGGTCAGCCTGATTCAGCGTGTTGCTATGGTGGGGCTTTTTATATCGATTTTCCTAAGCTTCAAGCTCTTGCCGCCGCGCCCCGCACGGTACAAGCGTCGCAGGACTGTCGCCATGGCGCTCCAGTGGTTATTGATGCCAATTACCTCTATCGCGTATAGTGCGCTCTCTGCCTATAATGCTCAGACGCACCTGATGCTGGGTAAATATCTCGACAAATTTGACGTGACCGACAAAGCCACCTTCGAATCTGCTCAGCGCGCCAAGGCTACCAAGCGCAAAAAATAAGCAACCCCTCTCCTAGAGAAGGGCTGGGACTAATGATTATCTAATGCACACGCGCTTATTCGGTTGGTAATGCGCGCTGTCGGGTTTGGCGTTTTGCGTCAGCCCAGCTCTGATTATATTCAAAATCTAGGCGGTAGCGTGATAGTTTCGAAGGGGTTGAGGTAGTAGCCATAATTACATATTAACATAAGAATAATAAAAAGTCAACCACTCACAACCGCGCCTACTATATCACCACGTGAATAAGTTTATGCTTTCCGCTATGCGGTTTGATGTGGAAAACTACTTCCTTGTGTGGATAATCAGCACGAAAAACCACCCTTATGGGTGGTGATCTCGCCGCTTCGCGGCGTACTTGTTCCGATTTGGTGGGCGATATAGGACTCGAACCTATGACCTCCACAACGTCAATGTGGCGCTCTAGCCAACTGAGCTAATCGCCCTCAGTTGTACCAACATATGATATCAGATAGGGGAAAATCTTGCAATAACAGAGACGAGTATAGTATAGTGAGATCAGGCAATGAAGGAGATTAACCACCTCCTGAGCTTCGTCGGAGCGGTTGCAGATGGACGTTACCAAATGCAACAATAGTAATAGCCAAGGTGGAACCTCCCGATTCATGGGACCGAGGCACGCACGTCGACTACGTATTGCGTGCTTTTATTATTCCAAAAGGAGAGTCTCAATGAACGAAGAACAACTATATGCAATGCGCCATAGCCTTGCTCATATCACTGCGCAGGCCGTTCAGCATCTCTGGCCACATGCTAAGTTTGGCGTTGGTCCGGTGGTTGAGCATGGGTTTTATTATGATATTGACCTTGGCGAGGACAAAATATCCGAGGCCGACTTCAAGCGTATCGAAAAAGAAATGCGGGCAATCATCAACAAGGACTATGAGTTTGTGCGCAGCGAAAAAGCAATCAATGAAGCCATCGGGTGGGCGAGGGAAGCTGGCCAGCCGTATAAAGAAGAGCTCCTTAATGATCTTCACCGAGCCGGTACGACAATCGCTAAAGACCTAGACGCAGCAGAGTTAGGTACAATTACAGCGGGTGATTCGGCCGTCGAGAGCGTCTCTTTCTATACTGATGGTGATTTTACCGACCTTTGTCGCGGCCCACATGCGGCCAGCACTGGGCAGGTAGGTGCATTCAAACTGATGCGAGTCGCCGGTGCCTATTGGCGCGGCAAGGAGAAAAATCCACAGATGCAGCGCCTGTATGGGGTGGCGTTTGCGACCCAGGAAGAGTTCGATCAGCACCTTCATATGCTCGAAGAAGCCAAGCGACGCGACCATCGCAAGCTAGGCCGCGAACTGGACTTGTTTACTAGTTCAACCCTTATCGGTGCTGGGCTGCCCCTATTTACGCCGCGCGGAACGATCTTGCGCGACATGATGAATGAACTTGCTCAGAGTTACCGCGCAAAGCATGGCTACCAAAAAGTCTGGATCCCTACCATTGCAAAGCTTGATACATACAAAACCTCTGGGCATTTCGAAAAGTTCCCTGAGCTACTTAGATTTACTTCGACAGAGTCGGGGGATGAGCTGGCACTTAAGCCTGTTAACTGCCCGCACCATACGCAGATTTACGCAGGCCGGCCACGTAGCTACAAGGATCTACCCCTAAAACTCATGGAAACTACCACGGTATACCGCGATGAGAAAAGCGGTGAACTAGGCGGGTTGAGCCGAGTGCGTGCGATTACGCAGGATGATTCTCATGTGTTTTGTACGAGCGACCAGGTAGGGGGGATTTTCTCAGAGTTGATCGAGAGTGCGCAGGACCTCTACGCCCGTCTTGATATGAAGCTCTCTTTGCGACTATCTTTTCGCGATGACGCCGACAATTATCTGGGTACGCCAGAAATGTGGGAGTCGGCCCAAAACGCGATCCATAAGCTGGCTGATCAGTTTGGCTTAGAATACGAGATTGGGATCGGTGAAGCCGCGATCTATGGTCCTAAGATGGACTTTATGGCAACAGACGCAATCGGCCGCAAGTGGCAGCTTGCGACGGTACAGCTGGATTATGCGATTCCTGGTCGATTCGATCTGGAATATATTGCCGAAGATGGCTCTAGGCAGCGGCCGATTATGGTGCACTGTGCGCTACTCGGCTCTATCGAGCGGTTTATGAGTATTTATATTGAGCACACTGCTGGCTGGTTTCCTTTTTGGATGGCACCAGAGCAAATCCGCATCCTCACTATTAATGATCAGGTCATGGACTATGTGGCGCAGATTCGTGTAGTACTCGATGAAACAGTGCTTATGCAGCCAGTCAAATATAACGAGCTACGTTACACGATTGATGATCGCAACGAGAGTCTTGGCAAAAAAATTCGTGAAGCAACGGCGTGGAAAATACCCGTTCAGATTATTGTTGGGCCAAAAGATGCCGAAGCACGAGAGGTTAGCCTGCGCACCCAAGAGGGCGAAGCTAAGATTCATCTCGATGATCTTGCAGGGTATCTTGCGAAACTATAACCTATGGCAAATGAATCCTTTCGACATGATATAGAACACCTCATAGCACTTGTGCCAGAGGGGCGGGTTGCTACCTATGGGGATCTGGCGGCTATGGCTGGGAGTCCATACGCAAGCCGTATTGTGGGCGGGATCGCGCATTATGGCGACCCTAATTTACCATGGCATCGGTTAGTCAATCGCTTTGGTGGGCTTGCAAATGGCTACCATGGCGGGAGGGAGGCGCAGGCAGCTGCGCTCGCTGCCGAAGGAGTAGAGTGTAGTGACACATTTGTGGTTGATGGCTTCGAGGAGCGGCGATGGCGACCCAGCAGCCACTTGTAGTAATATATGGTCCGACGGCTAGCGGCAAGACCGGTCTTGCCATCGATGTTGCACGTCAATGTAGCGGTGAAATTATCTCGGCAGATTCGCGGGCAATATATCGGGGAATGGACATTGGTGCCGCCAAGCCCACAATAGCAGAACGACAGGGCGTACCCCACTGGGGGTTTGATCTAGCGGAGCCAGGGGAGCGCTTCACCGTCGCCGATTTCCAGGCATACGCACTTGCCAAAATTGACGAGATTCGCGCCCGCGGCAAGGTGCCGTTTATCGTTGGGGGCACTGGACTTTATATAGATTCTGTAGTGTTTGACTATCACTTACCCGATGACAAAAATACTACAAAAATTCGCCAAGAATTTGAAAATAAAGACATAACTGCCATTAGTAAATATTGTTTAGAAAACAACATAAAGCTGCCAGAAAACGCCAAAAACAAGCGATACCTTATCAATGCAATCATACGTAGTGGCACCGAGCAGTCTCGTCAAACGATGCCGCGTAGTGATGCAATTCTGATCGGCATTAGTACCGACCGAACTATTCTACGGAGTCGCATTGAGCAGCGAGGTAGGGTCATTTTTGAAGCAGGGGGTTTGAATGAGGCGAAGCGTCTTGCGGATATATACGGCTGGGATAGTGAAGCGATGACGGGCAATATCTATCGACTTGCACGACAGTTCTATGTGGGTGATATGACATATGATGCAGTGATTGAAAAGTTCATTACGCTTGATTGGCGTCTTGCAAAGCGGCAGCTAACATGGTTGAAGCGTAACGATTTTATTCAGTGGCTGAGCCGAGACGAGGCAGAAGAGTACCTCCTTGCACGCCTAAATAACCCAGATGTGCTATAGTAGTATAATAAAGTTATGCGAAATATATAGGGACAGAGATGATTGACGCATTATTTGGATCAAAAACGAGGGTAAAGCTACTACATTTGTTCCTCAATAACCCCGGTAAGGCCTTTTATGTCCGCGAGATCACGCGGTTAATTGATGAACAAATCAATTCTGTACGGCGCGAACTCTCCAACCTCTTATCTGTCGGTGTAATCACTAGTACCACCGCAGATAACAAATTGTTCTACGAAGTTAATCAACAGTATGCGCTTTACTCACCGTTTCGCGACATCTTCTCCGACACTCATACCAATGCAGTGCATGTAAATAACACCAAGACTGATGAATGGAAGGCGCGTCTAAGGGGAAATCCTGCTATTCGACTAGTGGTTGCCGCGGGAGCTCTGGTGCCTGGGTCTAGTGCGACGCTCGATTTACTCATCGTTTGCGATAATGGAACCGAGGAAAAGTTGCGCACACAGGTGTCACAGATAGAAAAGCTCACGAAGAAGTCGCTTAACTTCTCGATCATAACTTACGATGAATTCTACTATCGCTTGAGCGTCAAAGACCGTTTTACGAACGAGCTGTTATCGGAGCGACATGAAGTGGTTGTAGATACAGATAATATCCTAAAAAGTCAGTAAAGGAGCGCGCGCATGCTAGAAATTGAATATAAAGGTGGAAACTGTGTCGTACTATCAACCAAGAAGTCGGCACTGTATGTCGATCCAAAACTTTCCGTGGTCGGGCTCAAGGATATCAAGCTGAGTGATGAGATCGAGGTTGCAACTGAGGCGCGCTTTGCCGTGGACAATGAAGATGCCCGGATCATTATTGAATGCCCTGGCGAATATGAGGTAGGTGATTTCACCCTGCGTGGCATCGCGGCTACTAGGCATATTGATACCGAAAACGATGACAAAAAGTCTACAATATACAGAGTAGAAACAAACGATTTTAGGATTGCTATCCTTGGCAATATAACCCCCGAGCTAGATGATACCCAGCTTGAGGAAATCGGTATGGTTGATATCTTAATTCTGCCAGTGGGTGGGAACGGCTATACCCTGGATGCGACTGCCGCTGCATCACTGGCGCGTTTGATTGAGCCAAAACTCGTTATTCCGGTACATTATGCAGATACAAAACTGCGATATGAAGTCGCTCAGGACGACCTATCTGTGTTTCAGCAGGCCCTTGGTGTTCCCGTTGCAGACGCAGTGTCAAAGTTGAAACTCAAATCTACTGCCGCACTACCTCCTTCGCTGACGCTACAGGTCATTGAACGCTCATAACTATAAACCTGAGTACTGGTGGGGATAATAGCAAACACCTACCGAGGCTTCGGTAGGTGTCTTTGCGTGAGACAGGAGACAGAGCGTCTTTATGCCTGTGGTGCAATAATACCCTTTTTCTTGAGGGTTCGGATTGCCTGAGTAGACAAAACCATTGTGACTTTTTTGCCATCAACCAAGAAAGTTTTTTTCTGGAGGTTTGGCTTAAAGACGCGGTTGGTGCGGCGTAGCGAAAAGCTGACGTTATGTCCGAACTGCTTGCCTTTGCCGGTGAGTTCACAGCGTGCTGCCATAGTTGTAGTTACACTTCCACTAGTTTTATTTAACAATCTTTTCCATTGTACGCTTTTTAGGGGATTTCGTCAAGTCGCAAAACAGAGTATAATAGTACTAATGACTAGCGACGTACTCTACTTAATTGGGATCTTGCTTATTATTTTAGGCTCGATGATGGTGCACGAACTGATGCATGGGCTGGTAGCATATCGCTTAGGTGATGATACCGCCAAAATGCTTGGTAGGCTATCGCTTAATCCCTTGCGACACATAGACCCCTTTATGACGATAGTATTACCGCTGCTACTCGCAATGAGCGGTTTACCGATCTTTGGTGGCGCCAAGCCGGTGCCTATCAATACTGCGCGTCTCAAATATGGAGAGTGGGGGATGGCGCTTGTGGCCGCTGTAGGGCCAGCTTCCAACCTGGTAATTGCTTTTTTGGCATATCTTGTGACTGTTTTTTGGGGCGATAGCTCGATCGCAATGAGCATTATGCTGGTTAATCTTGGGTTCTTCATCTTTAATATTCTTCCCATTCCTCCACTGGATGGATCACGGGTGATGTATGCGCTTGCGCCAGAGGTGATTAGGCGTGGCATGGAGTGGCTCGAGCGGTATGGCATCATAATCATATTCCTTGTTATAGTTATGATGAGCCCCGTGCTGACGGCGTTTATACAGCGCTCAATAGTGCTGATCGTCCAGCTATTCCATGCCATTACTAGCCTGGCATAATTGACAAACAGTAGTATAATAAGAGTAAGCCCCAAGGTTGAGGCGTCAATGATTTTCCTAACATCATTTGATAGGGAATCCAATATCCATCGTTTCCACGGAAACGATATGAGGAATCCCACCTTGCATATACGCGGGGAATATCAAGCGTCGACAGCCAAGGGGCTTTTTAGGTAGGATGGGCATGAAGCAAATTATATCAGTTCGCGGTATTATCAAAAAAAATGGGGCGGTATTGTTGCTCAAGCGTGCGCGCGGTCGCGACTCAATTCTAGGCCAGTATGAGTTGCCTGGGGGCAAGGTGCAGTATCATCGACAGCCCAAAGAGACCCTGATTGAATATGTGGCCGGGTACACTGGGCTCAAGGTACAGACTATGCGGCTCATCGATGTCTGCACGTATATTGATACGGAGGAGCGTAATGCCCAGTATATTTTCATATTATACGAATTATATTGTGAAAACAACAACAAAATAACATTATCCGAAAAATACTCTGAGTACCGTTGGATGGCGCAGAGCGAAGCATCTGGATATGATTTGACGGAATCTACCGAGATTCTTCTCGAGGTAGGACTCTTTGGATTAGATAAGGATGATCAAAATGTTGTGAATTTATCAACAGATAAAAGTTATATTTACACCGATGGAGGTTCGCGAGGGAACCCCGGACCATCTGCCGCTGGATATGTGATCGTTGACGAAAAAGATAATATTATTACCCAGGGCAACAAATATCTAGGCGAGATGACAAATGATCGAGCTGAATATTATGGCCTACTGTATGCGCTTCAAGCGGCGCAGGATAAAGGATTGCAGAATATTGAAGTACGCTCCGACAGCCTGCTAGTAGTCAATCAAATGAATGGAACCTATACTATCCGCGACTCGGGCACTATAGACCTGTACGAGCAGGCCGTAGCTCTTGCATCAAAGTTCGCGCGGGTACGTTTTGTACATGTGAGCCGCGACCTCAATACGCTAGCAGACGGCCTTGTGAATAAATCACTTGATGAAAAAACGAGTAAATAAGGTATACTAAGTGATAGGCAGTGATCTGAGCGATCGCTTGTTCGGAAGAACAAGAGGAAAGTCCGGGCAGCATAGGACAATGACAGTTGCTAACGGCAACCGGGGGCGACCCTAGGGAAAGTGCCACAGAAACGATACCGCTTGCAACGGCAATTTGCCTGAGCAAGTAAGGGTGAAAGGAGTGCCGGCCACCGGTCGGGATGACAGGACCCTCCGTGTTATGCGGATTTAGGCCAATATCATCGTGTAAGAGACCACAGTCGACTGCGGTGACGCAGGAGAGAGGTAAACCCTGTCAGCTGCAAGGAGATTTACATTATAGAGCGGTCCGCTCGTAAATCGATACCCGCTTGAATAAGTAAGCAATTACTTATCTAGATAGATGATCACTCTCGACAGAACCCGGCTTATAGGTTCGCTGCCTACTAATATAGCCCTCTCTTTGATAGAGGGCTATATTAGTAGGCAGCACAGGTTGTGCTGGTGGGCTATTTAGTCACTTGTTTAACTAGTGCTGCAAATGCTTTTGGCTCACTTACGGCGAGCTCGGCGAGCACCTTACGGTCAACGGCCACCTCGGCCTTTTTGAGATTTGCAATGAATACACCATAGGTAGTGCCATTCTCTCGAGCAGCAGCATTGATGCGAGTAATCCATAGTCCGCGCAGATCGCGCTTTTTGTTGCGCCTATCTCGATATGCATATTGTAGTGCGCGGATTACGCCCTGTTTCGCCAAGCGAAAACTTCGGGTGCGATTATGCTGCATGCCCTTAGCGGCTTTTAGGATTTTTTTGTGTCGGGCGCGTGCGGTAACTCCTCGTTTAACTCGCATATACTAAACTCCTAGTGCTCGCTTAATGTTTTTCTTCATTTCACCACTAACTGTCGCCGCAGTATTAATATTACGTTTACGACTTTTGCTCTTTTTGGAGAGCATGTGGTTTCCGAATGCGCGTCGGCGCATAAGTTTGCCGGTACTGGTTAGCTTGATTCGCTTAGCAGTGCCCTTGTGGGTCTTCATTTTTGGCATTTACTTACTCCTTACTACTATACTCAGATTGCGTCCTGCCATCTGTGGTTTCTGCTCGAGTATTGCTTCTTCACCCAACAAACTGATGACGCGCTCGATCAACACATAGCCAAGCTCTCGGTGGGCCATTTCGCGTCCTCGGAAGAAGATCAAGATCTTGACCTTGTGTCCCTCAGCCAGAAATGAATGGATCTTTCGGAGCTTAATGTCCAGATCGTTGGCACCGATCTTCAGCCCAAAACGCATTTGTTTTAGCTCGCTTGCTTTGTTACTACGGCGGTTTTTTTGTTGCTCTTTCATCTTTTGATACTGGAATTTACCCCAGTCGACGATTTTAGCAACAGGTGGATCGGCATTTGGTGAGATTTCTACGAGGTCCACTCCCGCTGCTTCAGCGGCAGCGATAGCGTCGTTTCGACTCATGATGCCAAGTTGTTGGCCGTCAGTTCCAATTACGCGCAGTTCTTTTGCACGGATATCTCCGTTAATGCGAATTGCAGTGTTGATTGTGGTCTCCTTTTGTTGTTTGTGAATGTAGCAACAGGCAAGAGCATATTACTCAATAAGGTATTTTAACAGATTGAGCAAAGGATTACAACCCTAGTTACGGTACTGAAGCGCTTCGGCGATATGTGCCGGCAGTACAAGACTGCTTTGTTCGAGGTCTGCGATAGTACGGGCAACGCGGGCCACACGAAATGTCGCCCGAACGCTTAGGTCTAATTTCTTGGCGGCATCTGCGAGCAGCTTTAGTGAGGCAGGGTGCTCCTTGAGCATGCTCTGGACTTCACGAGATGATAACAAACTATTGTATAAATCACTACGACCATATCTGTTAGTTTGTAAACTATTGGCAGCAGCTATTATTTCTGTAGCTTGCTTATGTTGTTTATTTTCCAACGATTTAGAATGAAGTAATTGATCATGCGGAACCTTTGATACATTGACAATGAGGTCGATTCGATCGAGTAATGGCCCGGATATACGCCTTTGATAGTTCATGATTTGCTGTGCAGTACAGGTGCATTCTCGCGTGGGATCACCATAGTAGCCGCATGGGCATGGATTCATTGTGCCAATCAGCATAAAATCCGCCGGGTATACGGCTCGGCTAGACGCCCGTGCAACAGTGATATACTTATCTTCCAGTGGTTGTCTGAGCGCCTCGAGTGCAGACCTGCTGTACTCTGGCATCTCATCGAGGAATAATACGCCAAGATGCGCTAGGCTGACTTCACCAGGCTTGGCCTTTGTGCCGCCACCTATTAGCGAGATTTGGCTCGCTGTGTGATGAGGGGCCCTAAAAGGACGCTCTCTGAGGATGGTGTCGATCGATAGGCCGGCAATACTGTGTATTTTTGTGACGGCGAGCTGCTCATCACGCGAAAGCTCGGGCAACAGAGAGGTTGCAATCTTCGCCAGAAGGGTTTTGCCGGATCCGGGCGGGCCTTTGAGGAGGAGATTGTGCCTGCCAGCGGCAGCGATCACAAGCGCTCTTTTTGCCTGTTCTTGCCCTATGACGTCATCAAGCAAGGCCGATGGGCTGTTTTTCGCTTGAGACGACGGGGGTTCGAGGGGTGCATTTGGCACAATTCGTCTCTCCTTTTTTAGGTGGAGGAACAGCTCTTTTAGACAAGTTACTCCGATAAGGTCGATACCATCAATCAGCTGTGCCTGCGGCATATTCTCGATAGGAATGTAGGCCGTAGAGACTTTCTTTGCACGGGCGGCCTCTACGATTGAAATAATGCCCGAAACAGGCCGGACTGACCCATCTAGTGCTAACTCACCGGCGAATACGCATGAGTGGACTTCTGAGGAGTGTATTTGGCCGCTGGCGGACAGGATGGCCACTGCTATGGGTAAATCATAATGCGTGCCATCCTTGGGTAGCTCAGCAGGGGCGAGATTGATGGTAATGCGTCGAGAGGGGTATTCTAGCAGGGAATTAGTGATAGCACTCTTTACACGCTCTTTTGCTTCGTCGATCGCCTTATTGCCTAGGCCAACAATAGAAAACGCCGGTAGGCCCTTTGTAATGTCTCCCTCCACCTCGACGAGGTAGCCGTCGTAACCGACAGGGGCGGCGGTAAGTATCTTTGCAACTGTTCCCATAACTAGGCTCTAGTTAAGCACAGGGGTGGTTATATTGTAAATATGCTATAATAGAAAATATCGGAACGGGGCTGATCCAGCTTTCGACGTGAGGACTTTGACAGATCATCTAGCATACCGACCTCTGACGTAATCAGAATCAATAATTGCAAACAAACTTGCAAGCGTAAAAAGCTTCTTTGCATCTCTGATGCCAAAGCAAGTCGCTTACGCGTACGCTGCGTAATTTTTGCAGCCATGTTCACCCAGACGCCCGCTAAGGGTTGAATGTGTCATATATAGCAGGCTCGAGGCGCTGTTGTATTGCGAGACAGCACTCTTTAAATTTTTCGCGAGGCCACACAGTATATGTTTGTTCTATTTTTAGTACCGTGTGGGTAATAGCTGAATAGGACTATGTATGTAGATGGATGATATGTCACCTGACGGACCCGGGGGCAGTACCCGGCAGCTCCACCATCGAAAAATACCGACATTGGTCGGTATTTTTCGTATAAAAAACAACCACCTGCGAGTAGTGGTTGTTTATAAAGTGGAGTTTTTCGTGTGTTGTTTATTTTTGGCTTCTGTATAATTTTTTTATTCAGAAGCTACCCCTATAATATGACGACAAAGCGCTTGTGTCAATATCTTTTTGGATAATCTTTGAGTAAAAAATACTACGCATTTGAGCCACTGAGGTAGAACCTGAGCATCGCACTCTACTAACAATGAGGCGGCTAGCATAGTAGTGTGCGGCGATAGCATCATATACAAAGGCATGAGAGTTGTGCGCATGGGGCGTAGAATGGGAGAATAGCATGCGAATGGGCAATAACGAAGCGTCTATTGCTCATAATGAGCTGGGCAGCTTGGGTGGGGTATTGTGAAGGTAGCGGCGCATGGGGCGGTCAGGCGTCCGGGCGTTATCAACAGAAACATCAGCTAGTATTACCTAATGAATATCATGAGCATGAGAGTATAATTGCAGAAAGCGCATATAACGTATCTCAGCATGTCGACACAGCAGGGCCCGTGTATTAGTAAATACCGACCATTTGATCTGGGTGATTGGCGTAGGAGGCTGTGTGCAGATTTAGGGGATGGGGCGGGTAAGAATTGTCCTATTGCACAAACAAGCAGAATAAATAGATGTAATAAAAACTACGGATAAAATGTTCGTTACACAACACTACTATATCTGTTTAATCAACTATTAATGTAAGTATGTTGTTGTAAATACATATAAATATCAGGCTAAGATACTTGCAAAAAATGTATTCGTATGCTACTATACACATAAGCTTTTGAACAAAAACAAAAAAGCAAAAACCTTAACAAATCACTACAAAAGAATAGACGGCGACCTGGTGGTAGATGACCCCCTAGCTTCATTGCCTGTGCGTTGTCCCACCACGAACTGCCTATTTGGTAGTCAGAGAGAATAGTTTCTGAGTACTGCTATGCCTAGTAATATCCAAATGATCTGATACATCATTTGCTAGATACTAGGCATAGCGTGGAAAAGAGCTAAGCACCTTCATTTGCCCCGAGTTATCTCGGAGCGGTCAGTTGTTGTACGAGCGTCTGTGCAGGCACACCCATTATTTATTTTTACGCGGTGGTTCGCCTATTTACATTAATATGCACATGACGCTCTGCAACGTTTTTAAATGCTATACTGTAAATAGTTATGTTTGCAAGAATACTTATAGCAGCAACTCTTATGTGTGGAGTAGGTCTCGTATACATGCTAGTAGTGACTTCGCCAATCTCGGCAGGCCCAATAGTGATATTGATGGTATTAGGATGTTTTTATGGGATGACGGCAGGTATGCTGTCTTTTTTGCTGTTTGGGGTGCAAAAAGTAATGCGATTTCTGCTTCCTGACAGGGTGCGCTTCCCCTTGTATACGCTTCGGTACTGTTATTATCTGGCATCTGTTGTGGCGCTGGCACCAGTTATGCTGATGGCGATGCAATCGGTAGGGCGTATGAGCTGGTACGAGATAGTGCTGGTCATGACATTTGAGGTAGTGGGTATTTTTTATGTGTCGCGCCGAAGGGAGTCAACGGTATAATTACTAAGGCGTTTATGCTATAATTTATAGTATGCAACCGAGGCAGCCAACACCAGAGCTATCGTCCTCAGCGTCTTTTGAGCGACCTGAGTATGCTGCCGCAGGTGATGGGACGCATATCGAGAGCCCTACCCGGACACCAGAAGCGCTGCCACAGGTAGGCGAACGGGCGACGACGGGGGGAGCTGCAATTGCAGACGCGACGTTTCAGGCCCAAGCATCCGTGCTGCCTGCTCCCATAGCCCCATTTTCAAACACTGTCACGGCCACGTTGACATCTGATGATAACCCCCTCTTGGCTTCAGACGAAGATCTGATAGAGAAAGAATGGGTAGACAAGACTAAAAAGATCATCCTCGAGACAAAAGACGATCCATTTAAGCGCGAGCAAGAGATCGCCAAGCTACATATTGACTACATCAAGAAGCGGTACGGTAGAACAATAGGCGAGTCGAGCGTGGAGTAGGTGATGGAAACGATACTTATTACATTGTTCGTGGTAGTAATTGGCGGGGGGGCGGTCGGCTCTTTCGTATACCTGACCTATCGCAAAACACTGAGAGAGGCAAAAAATTACGAACGTGGCCTCAAAATGATTCCCATCTTGATCCACCTCCCACCAGCAAGTGATGATATCGAAGGCGGGAGTAGAGATCAGCGAGACCTTACCGAAGAAGTGCTCTCGCAGGCGCAGGTGATGTATAACATCATTGCCAGTACTGCCACCAAGGGCTTTAAGAGCAAGATATACGGACAGCGTCATCTGGCATTTGAGGTCGTAGCTCGGGAAGGACTAGTGTACTATTACGTTGTAGTGCCGACAGTGCTGGTGGATATCGTGCGACAAGCGGTTGCGGCATCGTACCCGTCGGCGCGGTTAGAGGAGGTAGAGGAACACGCGGTTTTTAGCCAGGTTGGCAAGATGAGCGGTACTATCGGTGGTGAGTTTACCCTTAAAAAGGATTTTTCTTACCCGATAGCGACATATATGGAGTCTAAACGGGACGCGTCACGGGCGCTGCTAAATGCGCTTTCTGCTGCTGGCCGCGAGGACGGCATAGGGATACAGATTTTGATACGCCCAGCTGCCGAGGGGTGGAATAAAAAGGCCTCTGCTACTGCCGAGAAGATAGTAAAGAATAAGGGCCAGAAAAAAGCTGGACTAGGCGGCATGATTGCACCGAAAGATCTGCTTGAGGCCCTGTGGAAGCCACCAGAAGCCGGTGAGAGCAAGCCAGAGGAGAAACAGTTGACGGCTACCGAGAAAGCCGCTGTCGATGCAATTGAGGACAAGATACGATATCCAGGGTACGAGACACTTATTCGAGTGGTAGTGTCGTCTAATACAGCTGCGCGTTCGCAGGTAATACTGCAGAACCTTATTGCGGCATTTGCTTTGTTTGATTCGCCTGCGCACAATGGTTTTAAATTTAGCCTCTCCAAGAGCATTGACGAGCTGGTGACCGCGTATATTATGAGGTTTTTCCCGCAGGAGATAAACAAAACAATTTTAAATAGTGTAGAACTTGCAACAATTTTTCACCTGCCAGACCAAAAGAGCATTCCTAATTCACAAGTGCAGCGCCAGATGTCTAAACAAGTGGACGGGCCGACGCAGATTATGGATAATGGGTTGCTACTTGGCTACAATGAATTTCGCGGCATAAAGAAGCCAATTCGCCTAACCGACACTGATAGACGTCGTCATATTCACATCATTGGACAGACCGGCGTGGGTAAGTCGGTGTTGCAAGAAAATCTTGCATATCAGGATATGATGGACGGTCGAGGGTTTGTGTTTGTGGATCCACATGGTGATTCGGTTGAGTCACTGTTGTCAAAAGTACCTAAGGAGCGCGTCGAAGATATCATCTATTTTAACCCAAGTGATATGGATAATCCCGTGGGCCTGAATATGTTTGAGTTTGACCGGCCAGACCAAAAAGATTTCCTGGTGCAGGAGGCAATCAGTATGCTGTACGGCCTATATGACCCAGGACATACCGGCATCGTGGGGCCACGCCTCGAGCATATTTTTCGTAACTGTGCGCTACTACTAATGTCCGATCCAGCTGGGGGTACTTTTATCGATATCCCGAAAGTCTTGATCGACGAGCAGTTTATGAAAAGTAAGCTTAAGTATGTGACCGATCAACAAGTGCTCGATTTTTGGACCAAAGAGTTTCCTGCATCGCAGCGCTCAAGTGAAGCGGGCGAGGTGATATCATGGGTTGTCTCAAAATTTGGGCCATTTATATCAAATGATGCGATGCGCAATATTATCGGTCAGACTAAGAGCGGATTCAATATGCGTGAGATTATGGATAATCGTAAAATCCTGCTCGTTAACCTTTCTAAGGGCAAAATGGGAGAGCTCAATTCTAAGCTGCTCGGTATTATATTTGTGATGAAGTTTCAGGCGGCAGCGATGTCTCGCGCTGATATTGTCAATGAAGACGATCGAGTGGACTTTACGATGTATGTGGATGAGTTTCAGAATTTTGCGACGGATAGTTTTGGGACTATCCTGTCGGAAGCTCGCAAATATCGGCTGAGTCTTGTGCTGGGTAATCAGTTCATGACGCAGCTTAAGGAAGACCTGCGCGAAGCCATTATTGGTAACGTCGGCACCACTATTACTGGCCGTATTGGTATCACAGATGCCGAAATTATGGTCAAGCGGTATACCCCTACGTTTGATGCTGAGGATCTAACGAAGCTGCCTAACTATGAATCGGTATGTGTGGCGCAAATACACGGTGTGCCATCGGCGCCATTTAGTATGTCGTGGGTACCGCCAATGGGGAATGTTAATCCAAAACTAAGTGATGCATTGAAGCGCTTATCGTCTGCTAAATATGGGCGACCACGTGCACAAGTAGAGAAGGAAATCTTTGATCGCCTTCGTCCCCCTGCTCTGATCCAGAGCGCATTAAGCGGTCGCGTTAACAATGGCGGTGCGCCGACTGGCCAGAATCCTTCAGTAAAAAAACCGACGGCTGGCTCGTCGTTTCTAGATGAATGGCTCGCTAAACGCAAACAGCTATCTGCTGCCGGCCCATCACCACTACCGTCATCAGGGGTAGGGGCATCCTCTGCTGCCGCTATGAAGAGAGGAGGCGCGTCTGCAGCGGCGCCGGGTGTGCCCGTGGTGACCTCGGGTGCTAGTAGCGTAGGTTCACCACCACTATATCCAGGGGCGACGACTTCGCAGCCAGCGCGTAGTGATCAGGTTGTGCCGCCAGATACTGCCGCTGGCGATGCGGTGATGTCGTTCGGGTCGTCACCAGTAGCGGCACCTCTTCAAAATGCCACGGCTATATTTAAAGATGACCCAAAAGAGCAAAATCACCTGCAGCTACGCGGTGATGATGCTGACAATGCCTCTGAGGTTGCGGTGAAGTTGCGTTAATTACACGGGGAGTACATTGAGTGATAAAGCACTAAGCCAGGGAGCGAGACCTAGACCCTAGAACGATCGTCCGCGTGTAGTTACACGTATATAATCATATACAAGGCCTACGAGCCAGCCAAGTAGGAAAGACAGCATAGTCTCTGACCCTGAAAGAGCGTAGCCAAAGTACTTGGCAATTAAGTACACCCCGAGAACCGATATAAAGGCAAAGATAGAGCCCGATAGGATGGCATTTGGGCGCGCAACCGTACTACCGGCGATACCGCTGACTTTTTCTACTGTTCTATTATGGATAACTTTGCTAAACGTGCGTGCTGCAGGCGACATATGAAGGCGTGCGCCAGACATCTGCGCGTCAAATGCATGATCGAGCTCTTTGCGGCTCAATGGACGTGTACGGCGTTCTGGTTGCGCCTCAAGCTGCTTTGCGGGGTTCTGTTCTTTTGTTTTTTCTGCCTCTGTGAGAGCTTCGTGTGTACGAGTCTCTACATTTTTCTCGGGGGAGCCCTTTTCTACTTCGTGACTACGCTTTTGTTCAAGTTGCTCATGGAGCTCGCGATACTCAGCAGAAAGCTTAGCCTCATTCGCTTGTTGCTCGTGTGTTTGCTTAATCTGTTCACTCATCGTATCTTAGCCACCCTTTTATATAAATATTGCTATATGGTTCCAGCATTAAAATCTCGGCGAATGAGACGTACTTCTTTTTTGAGCTGGCGTGCGCGGGCATAGAAGTATACTACTACCGCGAGGAGCGATCCGGCAAAGAGGAGATTTTCGGTGGCACCAGTGTGGGGGAGCTCGGCTACGACGTTCTCGACTTGTTTGGGAGCGGGGCAATCAACATTGATGGCGACAGCGTTGCCATAAGTATTGTTGATAATACAGTCGTAGGAGGTTCCGTTGCTTGTACCTCGAGCCCCAGAGGAGACAGGATCATTGAGCTGGACCACGAATGTGCGCGATTGTTTGCTCTTTGGCGCGATAGCGACATTATTCCACGTGAGCGTGCTGGTTTTTTCATCGAATGTGCCCGTACCCTTGTCGATAAGAGTGGCGTACTCGAGTATATCTGAGAGGCGTTCCTCCATGTTCATTGTTGTGGCTTGAAGGCCTGTATTCTCAGAGGTGATGGTATAGGTGATGCGGTTGCCGGCACGGGCGAGGACAGTTGTTGCATCTTTGCCGCCTTGGCTAGTGTTAATTGCCGATTTGGTGTTGACGATTTTTGCAGCGCACCGCGAATCCTTGATCCAGATGCCGGTATCGCCAGGGCAGGGCTGACATTCAGGGGATGACTTGAGGATCGATGGGTTTTGTGGACATACTTCTGGCGGGGCAACGGTGAAGGTCTGTACACAGTCTTGCGAAGTTTGGACGCCAAGGCTTGTATTGACACTAAGCTTCACCGTGTACGTGCCAGACTGCGATCCTGTGTACGAGTAGCTATCATAGGTTGCAGTTGACTGATTAGTTTTTGTATCGACTACTTGCCCGTCCCTGGAAATGGTGTAGGTATAGCTTTTGATAGTAGCGCCATTATCCGCAGTGGCACGGGCATTTAGGGTGTGCTGCGAACCCGATCCAATAATCTGCAGTGTGCTACAGCTAGCGATAGGCTGTGGTGGGGGCGTAGGTGTGACACAGTTTGGATAGACGCCAGTGGTTCCAGATGGACAGACAGGAATAGGGGTTGGTTTCGGTGTTGGGGCGGGCGGAGGGGTCGGCTTGGCACAGTTTGGGTATACTCCCGTGGTGCCCGTTGGGCAGGGCGGCGTGCGAGGAGGATACAGTAGATTTAAGTTGCCGCAATTGAGCATAATCCAGAAATAGCCTGCTTGAGCCGAGCGAACGCCATAGGCCTGGTAGGTCGATCCGTTCTGTTTCGTATAAGGTAGCGTGTCCCATAGGGCGAGCGGCTGATAGTACACGGTGCCCATGCCACCACCCGTAAGCGGAAAATTATATTGTCTTTCACCTTGAGCCGCGCTAAAATGAGGGTTTCGTCCGAATGAATAGGGAATCCCCTTGGAGTTAACCGTCTGTAGGGTGGTAGCCTGTAGCTCATCTCGAGTGATGCCAACTGCCGTCAGTAGGTCTTTGAAGTTTTGTTTATTGCTATCGTAGGCCTGAATAAGCTGCTCTTTGGTTGAGAATCCACCATACAGGATATCTTGTGTGCTAGCTGCATTCGCCGCCTCTGGGGCATGAAATACCGCAAATGACTGCACGACAAGCGCGAGTGCAGTAAAAATAAGACCGAGTCGTCGAGTTGTTTCTTCCTTCTTGAGTCGGCTGGCATAAAAGCCTAATTGGCCGACGAGAGAGGGGCTGAAGGGCAAATTTGAAACTATTTTTCTGAACATATCGCTACCTTGTTTGTGTTTAATTGGTTAGAATACCTTTGATATTAGATTAGCATAAGAAATATGTTCAACGCAATAGCTTGAGCGAACAAATTTTTTGCGTTATAATAGACCTATTGTAAAATAGCTGATATGTCTGAATAGTGAGGGAACATGGCTAAACAGAAACATGATGATGGCTCATATGATGGGTCGCAGATCCAGGTCCTAGAGGGACTCGAACCGGTACGTAAGCGCCCGGGTATGTATATTGGGAGCACTGGGTATGACGGCGTACATCATCTTATTAAGGAAATTGCCGACAACTCAATCGATGAGGCAATTGCAGGTTACGCTACGCGCGTAGATGTATTGCTGCGCGAGGACGGCGGTGTGACGATCACTGATAATGGTCGCGGTATTCCGGTAGATAAGCACCAAAAAACCGGCGTCAGCACGCTCGAGACGGTGCTTACCGTGCTACATGCGGGTGGCAAATTCGGCGGCGGGGGCTACAAAGTGTCGTCGGGCCTGCATGGGGTAGGGTCGAGCGTGGTGAATGCGCTATCGACCAAGCTCATCGCCGAGGTCGTAAAAGACGGCGAGCTATATCGCGTAGAGTTTGAGCAAGGGCGTACCACTCAGCCATTGAAGAAATTAGGCAAGACAGACCGCGTGAGTGGCACCACGATTACATTCTATCCCGACCCAGAGATCTTCAAGGAAACAGTTGAATTTGATTACAAATGGGTCGTTAGCTACCTGCGCCACCAGGCGTACCTCACTAAAGGAGTATATACGGCCGTCTATGACGAGCGGACTCACGAGCGACAGGCTTTTTATTTTGAGGGCGGCATCAAGAGCTACGTGAAAAACCTAAATATTGGCAAGGAAGTACTGAGCCCAGATGTATTCTACGTAGAGCGTCAGGTCGAGGAGTCGATGGTAGAGGTCGCGATTCAGTATAACGATAGTTACACAGAGGTAGTGCGCCCATTTGCCAATAACGTCCTGACGCCTGATGGTGGCACGCACCTGGTAGGATTCCGTGCCGCGATGACGCGCGTGATCAACGACTACGCGCGCAAGAGTGGTCTGCTCAAAGAAAAAGAGGAAAACCTCTCTGGGGATGATATTCGCGAGGGCCTCACTGCTGTTATCTTGGTAAAACTCCCCGACCCGCAGTTTGAGGGGCAGACCAAGAACAAGCTTGGTAACCCTGAGGTACGTCGGTATGTCGAACAGGTGATGAATGAGTACTTTGCCTACTACCTAGACGAAAACCCAGACTCGGCAAAGAAGATCGTAGGCAAGGCACTACTGGCCGCACGTGCCCGCAAGGCAGCACGCGCAGCACGAGATAGTGTGATTCGCAAGGGGGCGCTGGATGGCATGGGCCTACCCGGTAAGCTATGGGATTGCTCGAGCAAAAGCCCGGTAGAAAGTGAAATTTACATCGTTGAGGGTAACTCGGCAGCTGGGTCCGCTAAAGAGGGGCGAGACAACAAAACACAGGCCATCCTACCACTAAGGGGTAAGGTGCTCAACACCGAACGGGCGCGTCTAGATAAGATGTTTGCCAACAAAGAGATCGTGGCAATGATCCAGGCCTTTGGTGTGGGCATTGGCGATACATTCGACATTAGCGGCCTACGATACCACAAGATCATCATCATGACGGATGCTGATGTTGACGGTAGCCATATTTCGACCTTGCTCTTGACGTTCCTTTTTCGCTACATGAAAGAAGTGGTCGAGGGCGGATATGTGTATCTAGCAAAACCACCACTGTTTAGTATCAACAAGGGGCAGAAGAAGCAATACGTATATGATGAGTCGACGCTCGATACTGTGCTTGCAGAAATGATCGCCGATCGTAAAGAGCGTGGTGTGGGCGTAGATGACGGCGAAGACCGCATGAAGCAAGCAGGTGTGACAGTTTCGCGCTTCAAGGGGCTTGGAGAGATGGATGCAGAGCAGCTTTGGGATACAACCATGAATCCCGAGCACCGTGTCTTGATCAAGGTGGGGGTTGAGGATGCGGAGCGCGCAGACGCGGTATTTACGAAATTGATGGGTGACGATGTCGCGCTGCGCAAGAACTTCATTCAGGCCGAGTCAAAGAATGCTAAACTTGAAGAACTGGATATCTAGGGGTATATGATGGACACAGATAACATAATTGATATGCCAATGAACAATGAGCCAATCGAGGATACTACACCTGTAGAAACGCCGGGCATCGAACACCGTACGCTCGAAAAAGTGATGGAAGACAGCTTCTTCCGATATTCGATGAGCGTTATCGTTGATCGTGCGCTACCTGACGTGCGCGATGGGCTCAAGCCGGTGCATCGTCGCATCCTCTATTCTATGAATGTGAACGGTAACAGATCGGGGAGTAAGTTTGTAAAGAGCGCCCTTATCGTCGGTGACGTGATGGGTAAATATCACCCGCATGGCGACAGCGCTATCTACAACTCTATGGTACGACTTGCGCAGCCATGGTCGCTGCGATACCCACTGATTCAGGGGCAGGGTAACTTCGGTTCGATGGATGGCGACGAGGCGGCCGCCATGCGATACACAGAGGCAAGGATGCAAAAGATTGCCGACGAAATGCTCATCGATATTGACAAAGAAACGGTTGATTTCCGTGATAACTATGACGGCTCGCGCCAGGAGCCGGTCGTACTACCAGCCAAGGTGCCCAACCTGCTGCTAAATGGCCAGATTGGTATTGCCGTCGGTATGGCAACCAATATTCCGCCGCACAACCTCGGTGAACTGGTCGATGCGACGATTGCATTGATCGACAATGAGAACGCAACGCTTGACGAACTTCTAGAGCATGTCAAAGGCCCAGATTTTCCGACAGGTGCGACAGTATATGGCGGTACGCCAATGCGTCAGGCCTATCAGGCCGGCCGAGGCAGTGTAATGATTCGTGCCGTAGTGAATATTGAGGAAACAAAAAAAGGCCGCCATCAGATTGTCGTGACCGAGATGCCATATGGTGTGAACAAGGCCACGTTGATTGAAAAAATCGCCGAGCTTGTCAAAGACAAGAAAATTAGCGGTATTAGCGATCTACGTGACGAAACGGCTCGCGGTAAAGTTCGTGTTGTTATCGAGCTCAAAAAAGAAGCCTACCCTAAGAAGCTGCTTAATCAGCTCTATAAGCTTACTGCACTACAGAGTAGTTTTAATTACAACATGCTTGCCTTGATTGATGGGATTCAGCCACGCGTGCTGGGCCTGCATGATATGCTGCAAGAGTTTATAACGCATCGCCAGAAGGTTGTGCGTCGTCGAACAGAGTTTGAGCTACGCAAAGCTAAAGAGCGTGCGCATATCCTCGAAGGCTATAAGATCGCCCTGGATCATATCGACGAAGTCATCAAGACGATCCGCGCCAGCAAAACGCATGATGAGGCCGAGGCGGCATTAATCCAGAAATTCGCTCTGTCAGAGATTCAGGCAAAGGCGATTTTAGCGATGCAGCTGCGACGCCTTACGGGGCTTGAGCGGGAGGCGATCGAGAACGAGCTTAACGAATTGTTGGCCATGATCAAGCGTTTTGAGGAGATTCTAGCTGACGAGAAAGAAATCCTTGCTATCATCAAGGCTGAACTGCTCGAGATGAAAGAGAAGTATGGCGACGAGCGTCGTAGTAAAATTATCAACCATGAGCTTGGTAAGTTTAGTGACGAAGAGCTCATTCCAGAAGAGGAAACAGTTGTTCTTTTGACAACAGAAAACTATATTAAGCGCACTCTCGTAAGTGAATATCGACGGCAGCATCGCGGAGGCAAGGGCAAGCGAGGCATGACCACAAAGGATGAAGATGTCATTGCGCAATTGGTGGCTGCAAGTACCCATGATTGGCTCTTATTCTTCACCAACAAGGGCCGTGTGTTCCGCTTAAAGGCCTACGAAGTACCGGCTGCTAGCTTATCGGCAAAGGGTGTCGCGGCGGTGAACCTACTCCAGCTGCAGCCCGAGGAAAAGATCACGTCAATTATTAATCATGCTAAAGATGCAGGTGACAGCGGGTACTTGTTTATGGTGACGACCAAGGGAACTGTCAAAAAGACCCCAGTCAAAGACTATGCCAATATCCGCACAAACGGCCTCATTACCATTAACCTCGACGATGGGGACGAATTACGCTGGATCAAGAAGACCGATGGAAACCAAGACATTATTGTCTCGACAAGTGCCGGACAGGCAGTGCGTTTCAATGAAGAAGAGGTGCGTCCTATGGGGCGCGCGGCACGAGGGGTACGCGGCGTTCGCTTACGTCCCAATGATTGGGTAGTGGGTATGGATGTAGTGGTAAGTGACGACCAGACACTCCTGGTCATCAGTGAGAAAGGCTTTGGCAAGAAGACTAAAGTAGCCAACTTCCCGAGCCACAAGCGTGGTGGTGTAGGCATTAAGGCAGCAATCGTAACGGCAAAGACCGGGCCTATTATCTCGGTACAGACTGTTGATCCTAGTGCCTCTGAAGCTTTGTTGATCTCGAAAAACGGGCAAACAATTCGTCTGAGCCTTGACGATATCAAGGTGTTGGGCAGGACTACCCAGGGCGTGACGATTATGCGGCTGGCAAGCGGCGATACTGTATCGTCAATTGGCCTGATGCAAGAAAAAGAGCCCGAGGTAGCGACAGAGGAGAGTCATGCTTAGCCACGAAAACCTCGTCTTCTATATGTTCGTCGCGACGCCGATGCTCGCATGGATTGCAGCCCAAGGCGCTAAGCACCTCTTTGTCAGGTATAATCGTCGCGCAAAAGTGATCGATCAGCCAAAACGAGCTCAGCTATGGATGGCATCGGGTGGTATGCCGAGTGCCCATAGCGCTACCGTGGTTGCGCTCAGCGAGGTGGTCGGGCTTACCCAAGGGTTTAATTCACCGTTATTTGCGGTGTGTGGGTGGTTCTCGGCTATTGTCATCTATGATGCAATGATGGTACGTTACTCGTCGGGGAAGCAAGGTGACGCACTGGTTGCACTGATCAAAGAGCAGCGAAGCAAGGTGGCGCCACCCAAGGTAGCACATGGGCATACATTGCTCGAAGTCGCTGCCGGAAGCCTTCTGGGCGTGGTAGTGGGGCTAGTTGTCTTTTTTGCGACAAAATAGTCTGTAAATATCCTTGACTATCTAACAGATGTGCGATATGATAGGTAAAGTCTAATTGCGAGATGGTGGATTTACTCTGTTGAGCAGCTAGATTCTATGTATTTTAACAATTAGGTTGTGCAATAATTTATCATCGTCAGTCTATTTTTGAGTAGACGTTTCAATTTTTTGAAACATCTTTTATGGAGAGTTTGATCCTGGCTCAGGATGAACGCTGGCGGCGTGCCTAACACATGCAAGTCGAACGGAAACAGGCTTTCACTGTTTGCTTCTCGCTGATCGAAGTAATTCGATAGAATATCGAGGAGTGAAGAGTGAAAGTGCTGTCGAGTGGCGGACGGCTGAGTAACGCGTGGGAACGTGCCCCAAAGTGAGGGATAACTTCGAGAAATCGGAGCTAATACCGCATATGATCTTCGGATTAAAGTATTTATACGCTTTGGGAGCGGCCCGCGTCGGATTAGGTTGTTGGTGAGGTAATGGCTCACCAAGCCGACGATCCGTAGCTGGTCTGAGAGGATGACCAGCCAGACTGGAACTGAGACACGGTCCAGACTCCTACGGGAGGCAGCAGTGAGGAATCTTCCACAATGGGGGCAACCCTGATGGAGCAACGCCGCGTGCAGGATGAAGGCCTTCGGGTTGTAAACTGCTTTTATAAGTGAGGAATATGACGGTAACTTATGAATAAGGATCGGCTAACTACGTGCCAGCAGCCGCGGTCATACGTAGGATCCGAGCGTTATCCGGAGTGACTGGGCGTAAAGAGTTGCGTAGGCGGTTAGTAAAGCGAATAGTGAAATCTGGTGGCTCAACCATACAGGCTATTATTCGAACTCACTAACTCGAGAGTGGTAGAGGTAACTGGAATTTCTAGTGTAGGAGTGAAATCCGTAGATATTAGAAGGAACACCAATGGCGTAGGCAGGTTACTGGACCATTTCTGACGCTAAGGCACGAAAGCGTGGGGAGCGAACCGGATTAGATACCCGGGTAGTCCACGCCGTAAACGATGGATACTAGCTGTTGGAGGTATCGACCCCTTCAGTAGCGAAGCTAACGCGTTAAGTATCCCGCCTGTGGAGTACGGTCGCAAGACTAAAACATAAAGGAATTGACGGGGACCCGCACAAGCGGTGGATCGTGTTCTTTAATTCGATGCTAAACGAAGAACCTTACCAGGGCTTGACATCCAGGGAAGCACTACGAAAGTAGAGTGTGCCTTTTGGAACCCTGTGACAGGTGTTGCATGGCCGTCGTCAGCTCGTGTCGTGAGATGTTTGGTTAAGTCCATCAACGAGCGCAACCCTTGTACTTAGTTGTATTTTTCTAGGTAGACTGCCCCGGTAACGGGGAGGAAGGAGGGGATGATGTCAGGTCAGTATTACCCTTACGTCCTGGGCTAGAAACACGATACAATGGCTAATACAATGCGCAGCAAAGCCGCGAGGTGGAGCAAATCGCATCAAAGTTAGTCTCAGTTCGGATTGGAGGCTGAAACTCGCCTCCATGAAGTCGGAATCGCTAGTAATCGCAAATCAGCAAGTTGCGGTGAATACGTTCCCGGGTCTTGTACACACCGCCCGTCAAACCATGAAAGTGACCAACACCCGAAGTCCGATTCGTCGGCCTAAGGTGGGGGGCATGATTGGGGTTAAGTCGTAACAAGGTATCCGTACCGGAAGGTGCGGATGGATTACCTCCTTTCTAGGGAGTAAATATGCCTACTGTTCGAGCAATCAACAGTAGAGCTAGGTCGGTCTTGTTGTTATGCTAAGCTTACATAACAATGCATTCCTATTTCGATAGGAAAAGACAAAGCTTACCAATACGAATAGCAGATGGTAAACCTATTGCACAACCTGATTGTTAAAACAACAACAGCTTCTCGAGATGAGAAGTTGTTTTGTTGTATAAATATTTACAATATAGTTGTAATTCTAACTACGATGAATGAACATTCCGAAGAGCCAACTTAGCATAGTGGTGTGAAGGTTGAGCATGACGATAAGCGCCACCAGACACGCGATAACCCCGTATAGCCGATACCGTTCGTAGCTACCTGCGCCACCACCTAAGTTATCGGCCACTACCTGATAGTATCGGACAAAAATGATACCAATAACCATAACGATACAGCCAATAAAAAACCATCCCCAAGAAAATTCATAATTCATATACCCAGTATACCACTTGATTGAACGTAACAGATAGGGTAGAATAGAAAAGTTCGTTACAATTTATGGGGACATAGCTCAGTTGGCTAGAGCACCTGCTTTGCAAGCAGGGGGTCCAGGGTTCGAGTCCCTGTGTCTCCACCAGAATTCGCGGAAGACGCGACGTATCGCCGATTTCACTATGAGTGTCGGTTGCACATACCATATGGGGTAACTCGGGCGAAAGTCCGTTGTTACTCCACCAATAGATGAATATTAATTCATGGGCGATTAGCTCAGCTGGTTAGAGCGCGTCACTGATAATGACGAGGTCGGAGGTTCGAGTCCCTCATCGCCCACCAGGTAATATTCGCAGAGACCCCTTGGTGCGGGCGCTTAGCTCAGTTGGCTAGAGCATCTGTTTTACACACAGAGGGTCGGGGGTTCGAGCCCCTCAGCGCCCACCAAAAGAAATGCCTCATCCGAAAGGATGGGGTATTTCTTTTGGTGGGAGTCCTGAAAGGACTTTGAACACCCGAAGGGGGTTCGGTGGAGCGAGAAAGGAAACTCGTGCTCGCACGTGTCCCTTTCGAGCGGAAGAGCGAACAAAGTGAGCGGCCCCTCTTTCTGCCAGTCTTCAAAATCCGGGGCCGCGGAACGTGGCCGAGCCCCTCAGCGCCCACCCAATAAGATGTAATGATCATATGAAGTTATTTTTGTCGTCAGTATCAATTGCGCCAAAGAACCAAGCAGAGTTCGTAAAGTTAGTTGGTAAAAAGTCGGCTCATATTACTGTGGGGCTGATAGAAAATGGCGCAGATACCTATCCCGTTGGTCGCAGAGAGTGGGTTGATAGAGCACGGAGTATGACTGAAGCGGTAACGCCCAATGTGACGAAGATAGACTTGCGAGACTATGTCGGCAGGGAAAAAGAACTACTGAAGGAACTCTCACGTTACGATGTCGTATGGGTCGGCGGAGGTAATGTTTTTTATCTTCGATGGCTATGTGAGGAGCTAGGCTTCAATGGAATCATACGACAACTTCTAAAACGAGGTACTATATATGGCGGCGATAGTGCTGGTGCAATTTTGGTATGTCCTACGATTAAGGAATTTTCGCCTGCCGATGAACCCGAGGCTGCTCCTTTACGATTTAATGACGGCTTAGCTATAGTTGATTTTGTTGTTGTGCCGCATGCAGATCACAGGAAGTACAAGCCTCTAATGGTAGACATTGGGAAAGAGCTGGTCGAGACCGGCCATAAAACCTACATATTTAACGACGACCAAGCAGCTATAGTGAATGGCAACATGGTCAAAATTGTGTAGGATCTTCCCTTGCCTTTTATGCTGGACGGTCCACAGCGAGTACCTTATACTTGGGCTATGGTACTATCGCGACAAGCAATTCTGAAAGGTATGAAGGATGGAAAAATTGAGATTTCGCCCTTTGACGAAGAAGATATAGAGGCGGCTCATATTAATTTACATCTAAAGATTGATGAAAGTTGAAGATGAGTGGTAGAGCATGAAATTTTGTAAATTCAAAAGTCCCTGATTAGCCTCTGGTACAATAAGACTATATGAACAGCTGTCCATTTTGTAACTTTGAATTGCTTGAGGCAATGTTTATACATGAATATAACTATTGGAATCTATTTCTACAGTCAGCAGATAAGCGACGCAAAACAAAGGAGGCAGCCGGATTCTTGGCTACGAAAGAGCACATCAAGATGCCCGGACTCGCCACAGATACAGTCTGGCTCGAAGTCAAGGACATAATACGTGATGCGAGCGAGCGGCTCTGTCGATCTGCAGGTATGACGTATAGAGGTGCTGAAACCGTCGGTTTTAATCAGGGGATAGACGCAGGGCAGACGGTGCACCACGCACATGTCCATATTCTTCCGGCAACCGAAGAAGACCCAGTTGAGTTGAGACGCCGTGGCGGAATTGGCGGTGCATTCGAGGAACTAAGAAAAAATCGCGTGAAATCGTAAAAACGTATTGTAATTCGTGCCCAAAAGGAGTATAGTAGAGCCTTAGTAAGCGAATGTTCAATACGAACCTCTGGCGATTTTGGTACGAGACAATCCGAAACGCGAGAGGATTTTTTATCGCCAAAATTACAACGATTTGCCACTTTACGTTATGAGTGAACAGTGGTATGATGGATCGAGTTACGTGCGAGATCTTGAACGCAGATAAATCTACATCAGAGGGATGTGGTGACATGTGCGCTCGAGCAGTGAGACACAGGCAGTTTAACAATTAGGTTGATGTAAGAGAAAAGAATAAATTGACGGCAAGTGATTGGTAGTTTCCAATTACTAGTTAAGTCAATGCATAAAAAGGTACTCAAGGGCACACAATGGATGCCTAGACGTATATTACCGATGAAGGACGTGGAAGACTGCGATAAGCTTCGGGTAGCTGTCAACAAGCTTTGATCCGGAGATTTCCGAATGGGGAAACCCGCCATGAGTCATGTCATGTGCATCGTTACCTGAATACATAGGGTAATTGAAAGGGAACCATCTGAACTGAAACATCTTAGTAGGATGAGGAAAAGAAAGTAAATAACGATTCTCGGAGTAGTGGCGAGCGAAACGGGATGAGCCCAAACCTTACATGCTTTCATTTGTTCGCAAATGAATAAGTTGATAGACGAATGCATATAAGGGGTTGTGATATTACACGAGACCAAGTCAGAGAACTTGAAAGCAATTTCGAGGTATCTGATTTGCGACCTAGCACTATCATGCCTAGGATAAGGTAAAAAATTAGCGTGGTTAGCAGAATAGTTTGAATGACTAGCCAAAGAACGTGAAAGCCGTGTACGTGAAAACGACGCTGACCTTATACGTGTTTTATCGAGTAGGGCGGGGCACGAGAAACCCTGTCTGAATCCGGCTGGACCACCAGCCAAGGCTAAATATAATATACGATCGATAGTGAACTAGTACAGCGATGGAAAGGTGAAAAGAACCCCGGGAGGGGAGTGAAATAGATCCTGAAATTGTGTGCCTACAAGGAGTCGGAGCCCCCTCGGGGGTGACGGCGTGCTTTTTGTAGAACGATCCAGCGAGTTAATTTCGTGCGCAAGGTTAAGTCAATTGACGGAGCCACAGTGAAAGCGAGCCTGAATAGGGCGATTTAGTGCGCGGAATTAGACCCGAAACCGGGTGACCTAACCATGAGCAGGTTGAAGCTACTGTAACAGGTAGTGGAGGACCGAACCAGGGTACGCAGCAAAGTGCTTGGATGACTTGTGGTTAGCGGTGAAATGCCAATCGAACCCGGAGATAGCTGGTTCTCCTCGAAACAGTTTTAGGACTGGCGTCGCGTGGTAGCATACGGGGGTAGAGCTCTGTAAAGGACTGGGGGGAGTAATCCTACCCACCCTTAACAAACTACGAATACCGTATGTGGAATCGCGGCAGTTAGAACGGCGGAGCTAAGTTCGTCGCTCGAAAGGGAAACAGCCCAGACCATCGTCTAAGGTCCCTAAATTTACGTTCAGTGGGAAACAAGGTGAGATTTCTTAAACAGCTAGGATGTTGGCTTAGAAGCAGCCATTCATTTAAAGAGTGCGTAACAGCTCACTAGTCAAGAGATCTTGCGTGGAAAATGTAACGGGGCTAAAACGTAATACCGAAGACATGGATGCATAGTTTACTATGCGTGGTAGAGGAGCGTTCCTATCTGCAGTGAAGTCAGATCGTGAGGTCTGGTGGAGCGTTAGGAAGTGAGAATGCTGGAATGAGTAACCATAAGATAGGTGAGAATCCTGTCGGCCGTAAGAGCAAGGTTTCCTGAGCTATGGTAATCATCTCAGGGTTAGTCGGGCCTAAGCCGAGGCGCATAGCGTAGGCGATGGACATCAGGTTAATATTCCTGAACTGGCGTATTTTGTACACTGTTCACGGTGAGATATTCGGAGCGGATTCATGGTATGTATCCGTCCAACCCAGCGGGAACGCGAGGGAAGAGAAAGTTACCCTTCGGGGTGATGATTCCGGAAAAGGCACTGGCAAGAAAAGCAGATGTACGTGTGAATATTGCCACCCGTACCGCAAACCAACACAGGTGCTCGAGTCGAGTAGACTCAGGCTTACGAGAGAACCCTCGCTAAGGAACTCGGCAATACAGCGACCGTAACTTCGGGATAAGGTCTGCCCCCCACTTCGGTGGATATATTGTCAGTTTCAAGCGATATACGGTTTGAATAATAAAACGAGTATACCTTTTAAATATTCAACGATAGAACATCCAAACGAGCGCCACGTTCATTTATTGAGTGTGACCGAGTAAGGAAGTTCTTGGTCTGATCTAAACAATCAGATAATTCTTACTGAGATAGTATAACAAGATTAAATCTTTAGCTTGAAGCTGAAGTCCAATACATCTAACGATGTGGGGGGCCGCAGCAAAAGAGCCCACGGAACTGTTTATCAAAAACACAGGTCTCTGCTAACACGAAAGTGGATGTATAGGGGCTGACTCCTGCCCGGTGCTGGAAGGTTAAGGGGAGCGCTTTACGGTGCGAACTGAAGCCCCAGTGAACGGCGGCGGTAACTATAACCGTCCTAAGGTAGCGAAATTCCTTGTCAGGTAAGTTCTGACCCGCACGAATGGAGTAATCATGTGGGCACTGTCTCAGCGAGGGCCTCGGTGAAAGTGCATTGGCGGTAAAGATGCCGTCTGTCCATACCAGGACGAGAAGACCCCATGGAGCTTTACTACAGTTTTACATTGATCCGGGTTTCAACATGTGTAGCATAGTTGGGAGGCTTTGAAGCAGATACGCTAGTATTTGTGGAGCCGCAACGTGAAATACCAACCTTGTTGTGATCTTGATCTCACGTTTGCCGTTATCCGGCAAGCGGACCGTGTATGATGGGTAGTTTAACTGGGGCGGTTGCCTCCTAAAGAGTAGCGGAGGCGTTCAAAGGTTGGCTAACTTCGGATGGAAATCGAAGTGATAGTGTATGCGCACAAGCCAGCTTGACTGTGAGGATTACAATCCAATCAGAGACGAAAGTCGGAGCAAGTGACCCGCTGTACGTACATTTGTACATGAACGTGGGATCGACAGCGCACACGGATAAAAGTTACCCTGGGGATAACAGGCTTATAGCGCCCAATAGTTCACATAGACGGCGCTGTTTGGCACCTCGATGTCGGCTCATCACATCCTGGAGGGGGAGCACCTTCCAAGGGTTCGGCTGTTCGCCGATTAAAGTGGTACGCGAGCTGGGTTCAGAACGTCGTGAGACAGTTCGGTTTATATCCGGTATGGACGTCAGGAAATTTGAGAGGATCTGCCCCTAGTACGAGAGGACCGGGGTGGACGAACCTCTGGTGTATCGATTGTGGCCACCTGCTGCATTGTCGAGTAGCTATGTTCGGTCTAGATAAGCGCTGAAAGCATATTAAGCGCGAAACTAACCTCAAGATTAGATTTCCCTATGAGGACACAGAGAGACTATCTGTTTGATAGGTGCAAGGTGGAAGTACAGCAATGTATGGAGCTGAAGCATACTAATAGTCCCATTGCCTTTTTATGGATCATGAGACAAATCTCTATGAAAGTAGAGTTTGGCTCTTGATTTCTGACACAAGTTGGACTAGACTTAACTAGTAATTGGTGGTTAACACCACTAATCGTTGATTTATTCTACACATCAAACCAAGCTAGATTGGACATCGAAGCGAGGCTTTTCCCAGGTTGACCATAGTGTAGCCTTCGAGGAGCAAAGCCTTACTTCGGTGCCCATGGCGCGAGGGAAACACCTGTTCTCATTCCGAACACAGAAGTTAAGCCTCGTAGCGGCGATTATACTGCCACAAGTGGGAAACTAGCACGGTGCCGAATTATATAAAAGCCTTCCGTAATCGGGAGGCTTTTATCTTTTGAGGGTAGTAGGGTGGCTGGGGGCAGGAGTAGCCCTTGATGTCCTTATAGGCACCTATGACAGCAAGAAGAAGGTAAGACGCGACCCTCTAATGAGCTGTACGATGCTAATAACGAACAGCAACAGCTGCGACTTCGTCTACGTATGTGACAGATATTTTCATTTTTTGTTCCACCGTTTCTGTGTTTGAAATACTATGTATGTATCATAGCAAATGATGCGCCTAAGCACAAGCAAAATGTATAAAAAACTACAAATAAATAACCCCTCTCGCAGATAGGGTTATTTGGCGATACTGGACAAATTGTCGCTGGCTGAAGGTGCCACGATAGGCCATTACTATAATATCGCACACAGAGCATAAACGCAATATAGAATTGATAATAAAAAAGTGCTTGTGTAAATATTGACAGAAAGCATAAGCTATGGTATTATGGTAAATAACACATATCATATGTGAGGTAAGCGGGGGTCGCGCCAGATGGCGGGGCCTCTTAATATAACTAAAAAGGAGTATACCTATGGCAGGTACTATCGCAGGCGGCAAAAAAGCTGCAGCTAAAAATCTCGCAAAAGACCCAAGCTTTTACGCTAAAATTGGCGCAAAAGGCGGCCGCAATGGCCGTACGGGTGGTTTTGCAGCTAATCCAGAGCTTGCTCGTATTGCAGGCGCCAAAGGCGGCCGCATCTCGCGTCGCACTAAAAAAGCTGCTGTAACCGAAGTATAATAGAGGTAATCTCTGTAACTAATAATCGGGCTCGTGAGAGCTCGATTATAGTATGTGGCGACGGAGTTCGCATAAGCGCGCGGAATTGACCGACCACTCTGTGCCACAGGCTATACAGCTGAAACGTGGCGATGACGAGGGCTGCACCCCAGTAGTGCTACATTCTGGACACAGGCTTCTGGCATGCATCCAGTCGCGGTAAGTGTCAAGCGATGACTGTATCACGCTGTCTGGAATCGAAATATCGAGAGTTTTCGCTACAATGATTGCCTGTTCCCAGGCCTGAGACTCAATGGCCAATAACTCGACGTCCCTAGTATATCTGTAGTGCTTGGATAAGACATGACCGACTTCGTGCAGAAGCATATAACAGGAGTCTGTAGCGGTCGGATCATACGTAATAGATCCGGGGGGCGTGTAGTGAAAATCCTCACCACGAATGAAGTCTAAATGCGGGTAGGCACCCCTAAGCTTTTTGATCAGCGAGGTAATCGATACCGTAGTAGTAGCCGCCATAGATAACCGCCTCCTCGGGATGCTGGGCTTGGATAATGCGTGGACAGGGTATATGTGGTGGTAGTCGAGATATGAGGATATCTTCGAGGTGGTGACCATAGCGGTCGAAATAGGTGCCAACACTCCCGCCAATAATAATGATGTCTGGCTGAATGATAGGAATTACTGCCAGAAAGCCTCGGCTAATACGGTCGGCAATTTGCTGCCAGGTATGATCATCTGTGATATCGCGTGCAAACTGATGGTAGGTGTCAACAATGACGCGTCCCGAAGCGAACGATTCCCACTCACTGACTTTACCATTGTATTCAATCAGTGCTCGCCCAGCCTCGCTGTGGCGTAGCCCAGGATCAATCTTGCCATTGGTAATAATACCGCTACCAATACCGGTGCTGACAGTGATGTAGATCGCCGATTCGGGGACGGGGTCGAGGATGCGGGTTTCGGCAAGGCCTGCGAGGTTTGCATCGTTCTCGATGAGTATGGGCACATCGCCCAGCGCGCCTGCGAGGGCACTTGCCGCATCGAAGTTGCTCCAGCCTAGGTTTTGACACCAAACTGCCACGCCGTTTTTGATGATGCCAGGGATGGCCACCACCACTACGTCAACCTGCTGAGTGGCGTATTTTTCGGCCAAGGTTTGTTTTATGAGGGCCGCATACTCTGCGGTGTCTTTGGGTGTCGGGAATTTGATCGACTCACCCATGGCACCTGTTTCGTCAAACGACGAGATGAGCGTCTTTGTCCCTCCGGTGTCAATGGTAACTATCATAGTACCATCTTATCATAATAAGGCCCGCTCCGTCGCTGGTTGCTTTTTGATTGTAAATGGGGTATAATAAATAAAAATAGCGGTTAGTAAAGAGGACGTGGAACATGAGAGAATATGAACGCGGATCAGTGCTGGGATATGTGGTAGTGGGTGTTGTGCTTGCAGGCCTGTTGGTCGGCGGGATTATCTATGCCCGCAGCCTCAGTAATCGTTCGCAGCCGGTCGCACAGGAAACTGCCGCAACACCTTCGCAAAAGACGGATACTTCAACGCCCGCTGGTTCTACGGCGCCATCTGATGCCGAGAAAAAGGCTAACGAACAGAACCAGCAGCAGTTGGCCGAAGAACAGGCTCGCAAGAACGCCCCTGACAAAACGAATGGTACACAGGGCTCTTCTACCCCAGCATCCACAGGCGCATCGGACGTAAGCTCGATGCCACAGACCGGGCCCGAGGATGCATTTGCGCCACTGATCGCCGCTGCTCTACTTGGCGCGTCGGCGGTAGCCTATCATCGCTCACGTCAGCTGGCGTAACTCTTTGACTAATCTGTCCAACTAGGGTACAATAGGAGTAATCTGGAGCACATTATTCTTTGTGGTGACTCGAGGTGAATATCAAATCTAATACAGGAGTCTATTTTAGACTTATGGCAAAAGCCACTATTACTATGGATGATCTGCTCGCTAGCGCGGGCGAAAGTGTTAAACAACTTGCTACGGGCGAAACTATCACCGGGCGTGTACTGTCAGTTCGTAAACATGAAGTATTGGTCGATTTAGGACCACAAGGGGTGGGGCTTGTTCCACGTCGCGAAGTGGGGTTTTCGCGTCAGCTTAATGTAGGCGATGAGGTAGCTGCGAGCGTTGTCGATGCCGAACTTGATAACGGCTACTCACTCCTCAGCTTGCGCAAGGCTGCTAAAGACCGCGGCTGGGAAGAAGTCGCCGCCAAAATGGAAGCAGGCGAGATTATTGAAATCAGCCCATATGATGCTAATCGTGGCGGGATGTTGGTAGAGTACGAGGGTGTTCGCGGGTTCTTGCCTGTGAGCCAGCTATCTGCCGAGCACTATCCCCGCGTCGGTAGTAGCGACAAGGATGAAATTCTACAGCGTCTCAACGCGCTCGTAGGCGAAACGTTGCGGGTGCGGATTCTCGACTGTGACCGTAAGGCCAATAAGCTCATTTTTAGCGAGAAAGAAGCTGTAAAAGATGGCTTGGCTGAGCGATTCGAGAAGCTAAAGGTCGGCGATACTGTGACTGGTGTTGTAACCGGCGTAGTAGACTTTGGTGTATTCGTGAATGTCGAAGGCATCGAAGGCCTCATCCACATCTCGGAAATTAGCTGGGAGCGTGTTAATAACCCTGCTGACTACGTAAAAGTAGGCCAGAATGTTGACGCAAAGATCATCTCGATCGATAAAGAGCGCTTGAGCCTTAGCATGAAACAACTTACCAAAGATCCATGGCTCGACGAGGTAGAAAAGTTTGCCAAGGGTGATAAAGTAGAGGGCACCGTGACGCGCATCACGCCGTTTGGGGCATTCGTACAGATAAGCCCAGCGGTAGAGGCATTAGTGCATGTATCTGAACTAGGTGAAGGTGGCGATGCTGACCCCGAGAAAGTATTCACACTGAACGAGCGCAAAGAATTTGTTATTCTGGACATCGATAAGGATAACCGCAAGATATCACTTAGTTTGAGCGGCAAGAAAACCAAAAAATAATGTAAGCGCATCGTCAGCGCACCGCCACTAGTTAGTGACGGGCAGAAAGGAGGAACGCCATGAGCCAATCCGAAAAAGTACTGGTAATCGCAGATTCGATTACGGTAGGCGAGCTCGCAGGAACTCTGAATCTACCCGTTACAAATCTCGTGGGGGAGCTGTTCAAGAATGGTATTGTCGCAACGATCAATCAACGGATTGACTTTGAAACTGCACAAATCATTGTTGAGGAGCTAGGACTAGATGTAGAACTAACGCGTAGAGACGCAGCAGTTACTACTGAGCGGCAGCTGCATACGCCGTCAGACAACGCCATCGAGCGACCACCCATTGTGGCGGTGATGGGGCATGTCGATCACGGCAAGACGAGCCTGCTTGATGCGATCTTGGCGACCAAGACGGTCGATGGCGAAGCGGGTGGTATCACGCAGCACATCAGTGCATACCAGACGGTTCGCAACAATCGTCCGATTACTCTGCTAGATACACCTGGGCACGAAGCATTTGCTGCGCTACGCCAGCATGGGGCGACGTTGACTGATGTGGTCATTATCGTAGTAGCCGCCGATGATGGAGTAAAGCCGCAGACAGTAGAGGCGATAAAATTTGCCCAGAATGCCAATGCCAAGATCGTCATAGCTATCAATAAGATAGATAAAGAAACTGCCAACGTAGACCTAGTCAAGGCGCAGCTGGCCAGCGAATATGGCCTGAACCCCGAGGAGTGGGGCGGTGACGTCGTGATGGTGCCAGTGAGTGCCAAGACGGGCGAGAACCTAGACAAGCTACTAGACATGGTGCTGCTGGTGGCAGACATGGAAGAATTACGGGCCGACATCGACATCCCTGCCGAAGGGCTTGTTATTGAGGCGCATATGGAGACCGGGCGCGGGTCGGTAGTGGGCTTATTGATCGAGCAAGGCATCCTGAAGCCCGGGCATTTCTTAGTAGCTGGCACTACTTATGGCAAAGTACGCACGCTGCTTGATTATCGCGGTCGTACGCTCAAAGAGGCCGGTCCCTCGACACCTGTGACGATCACAGGCTTCAAAGAGTTGCCACAGTTTGGTGATGTATTTACGATCGTAAAGAATGAGAAAATCGCGCGTACGCAAGTAGAGCATGCGAAGATCGAACGTGAACGTAACGCCGCACAGACAAATGTCACCGGCGCAGATCTTCTCAAGCTCATGACGCAGAAGCACGATACCCAGGAGCTGAACGTTATCGTGAAAGCCGATGTGCAAGGTTCGCTGACCTCCGTTATTGATAGCTTGCGCTTGGTTGACACTGGTGGCGAGATTAATCTTAGGATTATTGGTAGTGGAGTGGGGAACATACTCGAGGGTGATATTAGGCTCGCCGAGAGTTCAAAGGCGATTATCTATGGATTTAACGTCGGGCTGCCACCTGCCGTCAAGCGTTTGGCGATGCGCGACAAAGTGCCCGTGCGTCTTTATAAGGTAATTTATGAACTGTTGGACGATGCGCGCACCAGTATGGAGGCGATGCTTGCACCAGAGGTCGTAGAGACAGAAATCGGTAAGCTGAAGATCAAGGGGGTGTTCCGCACCCTGCGCGACGAGGTAATCTGTGGCGGCGAAGTGATGTCGGGCAAGGCAGTAGCAAATGTGTTGGCGCGGGTGAAGCGGGGCAACGAACAAATTGCAGAGGCTGAGGTGACGGGCGTGCAACGTCAACAGACAGAAGCAAAAGAAGTATTCGAGGGTGAAATGTGTGGCATCAGCCTGCGCACCCACAAGAAGCTGCAGCTAGAGATTGACGACACAATCGAATTCTTCACCCGTGAGTTAGTGAAGCGAACACTTAAGTAGTACATAGTACAAAACGGTCGTCGAGTGCGACCGAGCGAATTCTGGTATACTAGGTAGTATAGTAAAGGAAAAGGTATGTTTCAATTAGACGACAAGTTTTTAGAAGAAGTTGGCCTCGGGGGCCTACCAGAGGATCAACGACAAGCATTTCTTAGCTATTTCCGTGAGCAGTTGGAATTACGCGTTGGTACCAAGCTTTCAGAGGGACTTAGTGATGCGCAGCTTGATGAATTCGAATCGTTCATGGATCGCGATGAAGTAAAAGTTACAACATGGCTGTCTGCAAATGTACCTGAATATCAGGATGACACGATCTACCAGCAGCTCAAGGCCGGTGCGCCTGAGCATATCCCACAAATCGTTATCTTGTCGGAGTTTGCGTCACTCAAATGGCTTGCACTTAATCGGCCCGACTACAAAGATGTGGTTGCAGCGGTTATGGCCGAGCTACGCCAGGAAACGATTCAGAACAAAGATGCTATATTGGCTATGGATGAACCTTCAGCCGCCACGGACTAGTGCTGATTACTATGTAGATGTCCGGAGCGGGGGCTCAATTAATATGATTGCCGTATCCGCGAAGAAATGCCTCAATAGGCATTTCTTTTTTGCCGGCGGGCTGTAGGTGATTGATGATGAGCTGGCCTTTGCCGGTCTGAACAGCTAGCGATTTGGCAGAGATGTAGAGTGCGCCAGGATCGCCAGTTGTAATATCTACTACAGTTGCTGATGTGATAATTACATTGATTTTTCCAAATTGTGTATGCATTCGAGGCCATGGCTGGAACGCACGTATCTTGCGTTCAATGAGCACCGCGGGCTCATGCCAATTGATAATACCATCGGCCTTGGTGAGCTTGCGTGTATAGGTAGCGCGATCGGGGTGGGGCTGTTGACGCGGCAGAGCGTCGCCGTGTAAGTACCTTGGCAAGAACTCCTGGAGCAACTCATCACTAAGCACGACAAGACGGTCGGTGAGGGTTAGCGCGGTCTCGTGTGGCGCAAGATGCAGGGAGCGGTAGGTAATAAGCTTGCCCGTATCCAGGCCTTCGTCGATGCACATCAGGCTAACACCTGTTTTTTTGTGCCCTTCTAGAATAGCAAAGGTAATAGGATCGGCGCCGCGAAGCTGCGGTAACAGTGAAAAATGGCTATTGATAATACCCAGCTCAAATGCATCGATTGTTTGGCGCTTGACAATAATACCAAAATCGATGAGTATGCCGACGCGACTCTTGAAATGCAGGGACGTAACGAGGCGGCTGAGCTCAGCTTTAGCGCTGGCAGTATACACAGGTATATCGTGGCGAGCGGCGGTACTTATGACGGGAGCGTCGTGCTTGTGATGGGCAGGACGAGTCTTGGTGATGACTGCTTCGACGTTGCAGTGTTGTAATAATAACACCAGACAACGAGCAGCGACAGGGCCGCTACCAAAAAAAACTATTTGTGGTCGGGTGGCCATAGGGCAGGGTTATCCTTGATCATGGTGTCGTAGGCGGCGGGGGTAAGTTCGCCGTTTTCATCGAGAACATAGAAGGCATCACGCACGTCACGGATGTGATCGACGAAAGTAATACCGTTGGTATGATCGATCTCATGTTGTAATAACATCGACAAAAATCCTGTAGCTTTGAGGCGAATTGTTTCGCCCTTTATGTTAAGTGCCCGAACGCGAACCCTGGGGTATCGAGGCACCTCGCCGTATAGTCGGCCGCTTACGCTGAGGCATCCCTCGGGCGAAATAATTGTCGGTGTGCCTTCATATTTGACGATCTCGGGATTAATAAGCGCAACGAATTCGCGGTTTTCTTTGTCGTCAAAATCTGCCCGCACCACTACCACGCGTTCGAGCCTATCAATCTGGACTGCCGCGAGTGCCGCCGAAATCTCATGAGGCCGAGAGGCTTCCCAGTCGAGGCTAGCGGCCACCATGTCGTCAATGAGCTTGATGGTTGCCGGCGTGATGACATGGATCTTTTGCGACTTTTGACGCAAGTGTGGGTTTGGGAGTGTGATGATATCTTCTTTTTTCACTTCTCATAGTATACCATATTTAGAGCAAGCTGAGAGGGTCTATATCACATTGCCAATGGGTCGCTGGGACGTGGTGATTCGCGATTTCGAGCAGGAGCGCACGATTGGATGATTTGACGATAATTTGCCAACGGTATTGGTCGCGCTGACGTTCGTAAAATGAAGGCGTGGGACCAAAAAGTGTAATACTATCGTTGTAGGATTTACGTAGCTGTGCCGCAAGCTGCTGCGCGTGAGCCACCGTAAGGGCTTCGGATTTGTATGAGCAGGTAAGTCGAAGGAGATGGCTAAAGGGTGGGTAGTTGTAGCGTCTGCGCTCTGCAATAGTATCGTGATAAAATGCGCTATAATCCTGAGCTATACCATAGGTGATAGCCGGATGGGCGGGCTGATAGCTCTGAACGATTGCAGTGGCTGGTAAATCGGTACGTCCGACTCGCCCTATAACCTGTGAAACAAGCTGAAATGTACGCTCGGCAGCGATAAAATCTGGGAGGCTAAGGCCAGCGTCTGCCTGAATGACGCCTACCGTATCGAGGAGGGGCAGGTCGATTCCCTTGGCTATTACCTGTGTCCCAATGATGATGTCAATTTCACCACGATATAGCTCCCCATATCGTTTGTCGAGGGTAGTGTCAGTAGAGTTATCGCCGTCGAATCGCGCAATGCGCGCATCGGGGAAGAGCTTGCGGAGCTCAGTTTCTATGAGCTTGGTGCCGATACCGCGATGAATGACACCGACGCTCTGACACATGGGGCACGAGGTAGGAACACGAGCGGTCTGGCTACACAAATGACAGCGCAAGAGATGAGAATCGGTATGTAGTGTACGAGGGATGTCGCATCGTGGGCAGAGGTCGATCCAACCACAGTGTTCGCACAACGTAGTGCTGGCGCTGCCGCGCCGGTTGTGAAAGATGAGAGTTTGATGGTGACCGGCGAGAGACTGCGTGATTGATTGGATGAGATGGTCTGACAAGAAGCGATGATGGCGAAAATGTGTTCGCTTGGTCATATCAACGAGTGTGATAGTAGGCGCTGTAGGGCTAGGGTGGGCCCGAGTAGGCATGCTGATGACAGGACGACGATGCTGTTCTGCCAGAAAGTATTCGCTCACAGGAGGCGTGGCGCTGCCTAGTACAACGTTAGCTTGGTGATGGGAGGCTAGTACGGCGGCGAGACGCGGCGCATAATAGCGGGGTGACTGATCTTGCTTGTAGCTAGTCTCGTGGCACTCGTCAACCACGATCAGGCCAATGTGCTTTATTGGTATAAACAGCGCCGAGCGAGGACCAATCACTACATAGGGGGCAGTAGCGGTGAGCGCGGTGAGCCAGATATGGTGGCGTTCGGCTTCGGTCTGGCGAGAGTGTGCAACCAGTATATGGGGAAAATGAGCACTGAATTCATCGACGAGCTGCGAGGTAAGTGCGATTTCTGGCACCAGAATTAGTGCTGACTTGCCTGCATCGAGCATTTGCCGGGCGAGCTCGATGTATACGAGCGTCTTGCCAGAGCCCGTTACGCCATGTAGTAGCGCAGTACCCGGTGTCATAGTGGAAATAGTCTGAATTGCGGCCCGCTGCGATTCATTGAACACAAAATTTGTTCGATTGCGTACAGGGGTGATAGCTACTTTTTTGAACGCCCGACGCTTAGTATCGAGGCCGCGTGGTAGGATTGTCTGGAGGACTGTCGCGAGCGGCGTGGCGTAATATGTTGATAGCCAAAGCGCGGTATTGACGAGAGCTTCGGGGAGCGGAGGGGTATCGTGGGGGGAGTCGATAGGCTTGGTGTCGTAGGGGGGCTTTATTGTCGCCGAAACCACAATACCGTGGGTGGGTTTGCGCCCGAGAGTAATATGGACGATTGCGCCAATCGATAACGTAGCCTCGGAGTGATACGTGTAACTTGAGATTCCACGACGGGAAATGATAGTAGGCGCAATTTCGTAATAGTGCATAGTTATCATTATACTGGTAAACTATACGTATGTATTTCGAAAACCGCACGCAAGCAGGCTGGGTACTGGCGGCTGAGTTGATCGATAGATACCGATATGAGAACTGTGTTGTCATGGCTATTACTGATGGCGGGGTATTGGTGGGCGAGCAAATCGCGGCGGAACTTCACTGTGCCTTGACGATGCTTGTCACCGAGAATATAGAGGTGCCGGGCGAGAGTCTAAGCTTTGGGGCGGTGTCGCAAGGTGGTAATTTTACCTATAACGGCGCGTTTAGCCAGGGCGAAATCGATGAATATACAAGCGAGTTCCATGGCTATCTCAACGAAGAAAAGCGTGAAGCCTTCCAAAAGATTAATCGTTTGATCGGTGACGGCGGGACGATACATCGGGAAATGTTGCGCGAGCACAATATTATATTAGTGAGTGACGGGCTGGATGATAGTGCAACGCTTGATGTTGCGATTGATTTTTTGAAACCTATTCATATCAACGAGCTTATTGTGGCGGCACCGGTGGCGTCGATCAAAGCGGTCGATAGACTGCATGTGACTGCGGACGAGCTGCACATTCTAGATGTGAAAGAGAATTATATGGGCACCGACCACTATTATGCAGAGAATAATCTCCCCAGCCACGAGGAGTTGATACGCAAAATTAATCAGATGATTCTCAATTGGCGTTAAAAGACTTGCCAAGTGATGTAATAAAAGTGTAGAATAAAAAGCAACGACACGGAAGTAAACGTAAGGGGAGCAATGTTAGACGTTTTTATCACATCCAGGGTACGCCGAAAGATTGTGGTTGTATATGCCAAGTACCCCGATTTCCGCACTCATGTTCGCGGGCTCGCTAAGCTAATCAAGGAAGACCCTGGTAACATCCAGCGCGAGCTGAAGCGTCTCGAGAAGGTAGGATTCCTACTTAGCGAGAAGCAGGGCAATACCAAAATCTATGCTACCAACAAGCAGTTCCCTATATTCAAAGAGCTCCAGAGCATTGTTATTAAGTCGCAGCAGCATGCCAATGGCGGTCGTCCTCGACGCGTAAGTGCAGACGTATAGCACCCCTATGACGTTATTTGAGCAACTCTGTCAGGCTCGGGGCCTGACTGGTCGAAAACTGGCTGAGTTTATTACGCCTAATTATGCTGCGGGGCACGATCCATTCTTGCTGCCAGATATGCAAGCCGCTGTAGATCGGTTAGTTGCAGCGCACGAGCGCGATGAGCATATCACGATATATGGCGATTATGATATTGATGGATTGACCGCGACGACGGTGTTGCTTGATGCGCTTGAGCAGTTTGGGTTTGGGCACGTCGAGGCGTTTATACCTAATCGATTTGTTGAAGGCTATGGATTGACGATTGATGCGATTGAGCGGATTGCAGCGACGGGCGCAACGCTTATTATTACGGTCGACTGCGGTAGTCTGAGCGAAAAAGAGATTATTCGCGCCAACGAGTTAGGCGTAGATGTCATTGTAACTGATCACCATAACGTTGCGGCAGTGCAGCCGCCAGCTGTGGCGGTGATTAACCCTAAACGGCTACTTCAGGACTATCCTGATGCGTATGAGAACTTTAGATTAAAGCCAGGCGCCGACACCAAGGAGCTTTATCCATTCCTGGACCTGCCGGGCGTAGGGGTGGCATTCAAGCTAGTGCAGGCGCTCCAGACCAAATTGGACAGGCTGCCGCGCGGTCAAGAAAAATGGCTACTTGATCTGGTGGCGCTAGGCACGGTGTGTGATGTGGTGTCGCTGGTCGACGAGAACCGTATGCATGTGTACTGGGGGCTCAACGTATTGGCGCGAACACGCCGGCCGGGGCTGAAGGCGCTAATGGCAGTGGCAAGAGTGCAGCCCAATGAGCTGAACGCTCGTCACATGGGATTTGGCCTAGGGCCACGCATGAATGCTGCGGGTAGGCTAGAGACGGCGCGCTATGCACTTGAGATGCTGCGCAGCACAGATAGCATAAAGGCGCTAGAGCTTGCCCAGCAGCTCGATGACATGAATATTGCCCGTCGGAGTGAGCAGGACGAAATCGTGCGCCAAGCGATTATTGCCGCCGAGCAGTATATTAAAGATCCGGTGCTAGTGGTGAGCGGGCCTGGCTGGAACCACGGCATTATTGGTATTGTGGCGGCCAAATTGCTAGAAAAATACAAAAAGCCGACATTTGTACTGGAAGAAATGGGCGACGAAAGTAGGGGGTCGGCACGTAGCTACGGTGATTTTAGCGCAGCAGATGCTATTCGAGCGAGTGATGATTTGATTACCCGGGGTGGTGGACATAAGCTGGCCGCTGGCGTGACGTTGCCAACTGCGAATATTATGGCGTTTCGCACTCGAGTTAACGAATATTTCTATTCATTACAGCTACGGCCACAGCCGCCATTACTACTGGCAGCGGCAGATGTAACAGTCGAGGCATTTACTGATGTAGGTGAACGGCTGGTCGAGGAGCTGTCGCAGCTTGAGCCATACGGGAATGGTAATAGCGAGCCGGTGCTCATGATTGCGAATGCTCTAGTAGTGGCGATGCGTCGAATGGGCGCCGAGGCGCAACATGTCAAGCTATCGTTGCAGGATGATCAAGGTAAGGTGATAGATATGATTGCATTTAGCGCTGAGCCAGAGTGGTTTCAGGAGCCGGGCGCACGCGTCGCTGCGTGGTTTCAGCCGATTATTAATGAATGGCAGGGTAGGCGAACGATTGAGGGCAAGATTGTGCGGCTAGAGGTTGTAAACGAGGGCGTTATCTGTTAGAATACAAGACATATGGTACAAGTAACACGTAAAGATGAACGCGAAGCGAACGAAAACATCATTCGTCGTTTCAACCGCAAAGTATTGCAGAGCGGTGTGCTCGCCGAGGCCAAAGCTTCGATGCGATTTAGCAAGCCCCTAAGCAAGACCGAGCGTCGCGCAAAGGCGATTATTCGCAAAGAACGCAAAGCAGACAAACTAGCTAAAATGCGTCTAGGAATTCGCTAGTCGATGTCGCTTAAAGAGCGAATTAATGACGAAATGAAAGCCGCCTTGTTAGGCGGCGATCGTTTTGTGGGCGAGACGTTGCGCAATCTGAAGGCAGCAATCCTAAGCGAAGAGATTGCCACAGCGAGCCGTGAGCAGGGGCTGGCAGATGATGCAACCGAGCGAGTAATCGCCCGAGAGGTCAAGAAGCGCGCCGAAAGTGCCAAGCTTTATCGTGACAACGGTCGGCCTGAGCTGGCCGAGCCAGAGGAGCGTGAAGCCGAGATCCTGAGTCGTTATCTGCCGCAACAGCTGTCAGAGGCCGAGGTGGCTCATATGGTTGAGGCCAAGATTGCCGAACTTAATGTGAGCGGTGCCGCAGCGATGGGGCAAGTCATTGGTGCGATCAAACAGTCTGCTGGTAATACTGTAGACGGGGCAATGCTCGCGCGGATTGTAAGGGAAAAACTACAATAACTACCAACGAGTATGATGGTTTTTAGGATATTTAGGGGAGGGGTGAAGTGATTATCTTTTTTGGACCGGCAGGTGCAGGTAAAAGTGTGCAGGGCCAGATATTGGCCGCTCGTCATGGTTGGCGCTGGCTGAGTGCGGGGCAATTGCTGCGTGATCAGCGCGACCCCGAGCTGACGCGGGTGATGCATTCGGGCGAACTATTGCCAGAAGCAACGGTGAATGCTATCGTGGGCGACGCGCTCATGAAATCGCGAGATCTTGATAGCGTAATTCTCGACGGGTATCCTCGGTCATTGGGGCAAGCAACCTGGCTGATCCAGAATAAATCTAATCATGGCCGTGATATTCACCTGGTGGTTGTACTCGAGGTGCCGCGCAACGAGATCCTGAAGCGTTTGCATGTGCGTGGTAGAGCGGATGATACCCCTGAGGCGATTGATACACGTCTGGCCCTATATCGCAGCGAGATCTATCCTATTCTGGAGTATTTGAACGACCAAAATGTGCCGATTATACATATGGATGGTGTCGGATCGGTGGGCGCAATTCATGATCGGATTGAGGCCGAGCTGGTGGCGCGCCAGATTGTGAAGGAGTAAATGCCAGATTTACTGACCGGCAGCAAAACCCCATCGCAGCTAGAGGCGATGCGTGCTGGCGGCAAGATTATCGCAGGTATCTTTGCGGAACTGCGACAATTTGTGCATGCAGGCGTGTCGGAGCGCCAAATTGATACATTTGTCGAGCAAAAAATCCTGGAGGCAGGCGCTGAGGTGACCTACAAAACAGCAGAGGTGAATTTTCCTGGTGCGATATGTATCAGTGTGAACGAGCAGATAGTCCATAGCGTACCGAGTGAATATGTGCTTGAGGTGGGCGACGTAGTGAGCTTTGATCTAGTGATTACGTATCATGGCATGAAAGTCGATGCGGCATTTACGATGGTGGTCGATGAGGTCCCAAAAGGTGCCATCAAGCTGCTGCTCTCAGCGACCGAGCGCAGCCTGTACGCAGGGATCGATGCCATCAAAGGGCCAGTCTATACGGGCGATATCGGTGCGGCGATTGGCAAGGTGCTCTCTAGCGCAAAATTAGGTATTATTCGCGATCTCGTGGGGCATGGCGTGGGGCTGCAAATGCACATGCCTCCCGATATCCCAAATTATGCGACGAGCGGTCGCGGTGTGTTGCTGCAGCCGGGTGATACGATTGCGATCGAGCCAATGGCGACGCTGGGCGGCGAAGATATCGTATCTGATGCCGATGATGGCTGGACCATCAGCACGCGTGATGGCAGCCTGGCGGCGCACTTTGAGCACACGGTGTTAATCACCAAGCACGGTGCCGAAATCCTAACCCAGCTCTAGGGATTGCCGAATAGATTATGGTATAATACGCTTATGCAAGAACAATCTCGATATGTTGTCGGTATAGATATTGGTACAACTATGGTGCGCTGCGTAGTCGGTCACATAGAAGCAACGAGCGGTACGCCGACAATTATTGGGATGGGTAAAGCCCCAAATAGCGGCATGCGCAAGGGGACAGTGGTGACGCTTACTGGCCCCGCCAAGGCGATTGATGATGCCCTGGGCGAGGCGGAGCGCATGAGCGGCTACGAGGTGAACGCGGCATCGCTGAGCATCAACGGTGCGCATATTATTAGTACACCCTCGGACGGTATGATTGCTGTTGGTGCCGTTGATCACGAGATCACCCCTGATGACCTGGCCCGCATCGAGGAAGTGGCGACCATGGGAAAGGTGCCGCCAAATCGCGAGGTGCTCGAGGTAGTGGCTCACAGCTACAAGCTTGATGGCCAGGACAATATCAAAGATCCACTGGGGATGACGGGTACGCGCCTAGAGGTGAGTGCCAACGTTGTTTCGGCCTTGGCGCCGCATGTTGTCAATATCCAGCGAACTGCCGAGATGGCCACCGTGCAAGCACACAATATTACTGTAGCGGGCCTCGCCGCCGCCAAAGCGGTAGTATCCGAACGCCAAATCGAAAGTGGCGTGGCAGTAGTTGACCTCGGTGGTGCAACCACGAGTGTCGCGGTATTCGAAGAAGGCGACCTGCAATATATTGGCGTAGTACCAATAGGACAGGTGAATGTCACTAACGACCTCGCAATTTGTCTCAAAACAGACCCCGAGATTGCCGAGAAAGTGAAACTGGCCTACAACGGCGACCGCGAGGGCCAAACAACGATCACGCATGATAAGCAAAAAGTGAGCTATGATAATGCCGAAATCGCCGAGATTATCGAAGCGCGCCTGGAAGAGATATGCGAGTTGGTCCAAAAAGAGCTCAAAAAAGCTGGGCGCGCCGGTAAACTACCGAGCGGAATTGTGCTGACAGGCGGCGGCGCACATCTCAAGGGCGTGGCCGATTACGTCAAGCAACAGCTTGGGCTCGCGGTACGCGTCGGTAAGCCCGATGGCTTTGGCGGTATTGCCGCAGGGGTAGATCAGCCGGAGTTTGCCACAGCGATTGGTTTGATGCTGACAGATGCTCGTGCATCAAGCGCGTCTGGACATCGTCCGTCGCCTAGCTCAAATGACGTCATGCGGCATGCGGGCGGAGTGATCAGTAAGTTTTTTAAACGATTCAAAGCCTAATACTTCTCGCTTTTGGGGCGACCAGTGGTATAATAGACCTAAAGAATCAGGCCAGAATAGGGAGAGCGGAGTAATGCCAGAGATTAAACCAAGCGAAATCCAATCATTTGCCAGTATAAAAGTCGTCGGTGTCGGTGGGGCAGGTGGCTCGGCGGTTAATCGTATGAAAGAAGCCGGGCTTGCCGGCGTACAGTTTATTGCGATGAACACAGATGCGCAAGCCTTGCACAATTCTAAGGCTGACGTCAAAATTCATCTAGGTCATAATATTACGAATGGGCTTGGTGCCGGGGCCGATCCGTCGGTCGGCGAATCTGCCGCACGTGAGTCGATGGAGGATATCCGCCAGGCGCTAGAGGGATCTGATATGGTATTTGTCACCATTGGTGCCGGTGGCGGTACGGGCTCGGGTGCTGGCCATGTCGTTGCAGAAGTGGCTCACGACCTTGGTATTTTGGTGGTGGGGGTTGCGACCAAACCATTTAGCTTTGAAGGCGAAAAGCGCCGCACGAATGCCGAATGGGCAATTGCGCAGCTGGGGCGTAAAGTCGATACGCTGATTACGATCCCTAACGATCGTTTGCTGCAAACGATAGATCGACGCACGCCATTGCTCGAGACGTTTAAAATCGCTGACGATGTGTTGCGACAGGGTGTGCAGGGCATTTCTGAGCTGATTACCGAGCACGGGCTGATTAACCTTGACTTTGCTGACGTCAAAGCAATTATGAGCAATGCGGGCAGCGCGCTCATGGGGATTGGCCGAGCGAGCGGTGAAAATCGCGCCGCTGAAGCTGCTCAACAAGCCATTGAATCACCTCTGATCGAAGTATCGATCGACGGTGCCAAGGGCGTGCTGTTTAATGTGACAGGTGGCTACGATATGTCGATGAGCGAAATCCAAGAAGCCGCAGAAATCATCACTAGTGCGGTGGCGCCAGATGCAAATATTATCTTTGGTGCAACGCTCAAGCCTGAGCTAGAAGACGAGCTGATCATCACGGTTATCGCAACGGGGTTTGATAGCGAGTATTTTGAGGAGCGTGCGCAGCAGCTTGATGCGCCAGCCAGCCTTGCTAATCGTGACGAAGCCGCACAATCAGTAGACATGGAGCTTGATCATACCAAGGCTGCTGAATCATTTGCCGAGGAGCCTACCTACGATATGTGGAATCAGCCTGCGCAAGATGACGATGAGTCGGATACCCCGGCATTCCTACGTCGACGCAAAAAACCTCAAGACGACGAGGCCTAGATAGATGAGCACAGGTATCAAAATAGGTGACAGCCGTGTAATCGAGTCGCGCGAGAGTGCTGACGGCGTAACAATCCGTCGCCGACGCGAAACCGCCGACGGTAAACGGTTTACGACATATGAGCGAGTAGAACGTCCAAACCTTGCCGTCATCAAAAAGAATGGGCGGCGCGAGCTATTCGACCTGACTAAGCTACAGTCGGCGGTGACACAATCGGTTGGTAAGTATTTTGAAGACGAGGACGACCTGACGCGAGTAATCAACAACACCGAAGAGCGCCTCTACGAGCTGGGCGAAAACGACGTGATGTCGCGGCAGATTGGCGAGATTGTACTAGACGAGCTGGCAAAATGTAACGAAGTAGCCTATGTACGCTTTGCAAGTGTGTTTTATGAGTTCAAAACTCTGCATGATTTTGTAAAAATTCTCGAACAGCGACAAAACGCTGCGAATAAGGAGTAATAGTATATGCGCATGGTGGTGGTGTATAAATCAGAGAGCGATTATGCGCGCGGTGTCACGGATTTTTTGCGGGATTTTACGCGTCAAACTGGCCATACGATTGATGAGCTCGACCCCGACACGCGCGAGGGCGAGAGTTTCTGCCGAGTATATGATATTGTGCAATACCCTACGCTTATCGCAGTCGATAATGATGGTGTGATGCAAAATATATGGGTAGGGATACTACCTACCATTAGCGAAGCTAGTTATTATGCTGGGTAATCTATGGAAACGGCATCGGAGTGACGGCAAACCAGTGCTCATAGCGGTACTGGTCGCTGCGGGCCTCGCCCTCATCGGATCGTTTGTGCTATCGATTGAGGCCATCGAGCTAGCGCACAGCAGCAGTGCTAGCTTGCCGTGTAATATCAACGCCGTTATTAGCTGTGGTGCGGTTGCGCAGCATCCATCGTCGCAGGTACTCGGGTTTCCTAATAGTTTTATCGGGCTGATGACAATGCCAATTCTTATAACGATCGTGGTGATTCTACTCACTGGTGTTCAATTACCAAAGTGGTTCATGCGCGCTACCCAGGTGGCCGTAGTTGTGGGCGTCGTCTTCGCCGCCTGGATGTTTGGCATGAGCTATCTAGTCATTCAGGCGCTTTGCCCATGGTGTATGTTGGTAGATGTTTCGATGCTGGTTATCGCATGGGGTATTACGCGCTATACCATCCGGACGGGTGCGATTGGCGGCAAGGCAGCTGGGCGATGGCTTGATCGACAATACGATGTATTTGCGCTGGTGGGCGTTATTGTCCTGGTAGCAGCCATGATTATCTTCAAATTTGGCGACGCACTGTTTGCCTAACTTCTGTCATTCTGGTATGATTACGTATAAGGACATTTTGCGAGTAAGCTCGTAAATAAGTGACTATCAATCACGAATGTTCGCAGGAAGAACAGAAGTATCCCAGTAGACCCTGCCGTGAGCGACGCGATAGATCGAACAACAAAGCGCTAAAAGAACTACTTCTTTTGGAAACGAGATGGTACCGCCGATTATTCGGTTCTCGTAGTCAACAGAAGTAGTTTTTAGTTGCCATATAGGAGGCGAATAGTATGAAATTTAGAGCAGGAACGCGTCGACGCGCACTCGAATACGAAAAAGATTGGGTGCAGCGCTGGAAAGAGAACAAGACATTTGAAAAGTCGGTCGAAAACCGTAGCAAAGACAATGCCTATGTGTTTTACGACGGGCCGCCGTTTATTTCGGGTGTACCGCACCATGGCACGCTACTCAGTAGTATCGTCAAAGACGCTGTGCCACGCTATCAAACCATGAAAGGCAAGCGCGTCGAGCGTGTGTGGGGCTGGGATTGTCATGGGCTGCCCGCCGAGCGCTACACCGAGAAAAAGCTGGGCATCAAATCGCGCGAAGAAGTCATCGAATACGGCATCGAAAAATACATCATTGCCTGCCGCGAAAACATGGTGCAGACCAGTAGCGAGTGGGAAGACGTCGTGGATCGTATTGGTCGTTGGGTGGACTTCAAAGGTGCGTACAAAACCATGGACCGCGAATATATGGAGTCTATCTGGTGGGCGTTCAAAACCCTTTACGAAAAAGGCAAGATCTACGAAGGCGAAAAGGTGCTGATGTACTGCACGCTCGACGCCACGCCGCTATCAAAAGCCGAAGTCACCATGGACGCTGGCGCGTACCAGGACGTGACGGATCCGAGTGTGTATGTGAAGTTTAAGCTTGAGGACGGCAGTATCATGCTAGCCTGGACAACTACACCCTGGACCCTACCAGCAAATACTGCATTGGCAGTCAACAAGGATATCACATACGTTGATGTCGAATGTGGGGGTGAACGCCTAATTGTCGCTAAAGACCTTGTTGAAAGAGTATTTGTTGATGAGAAGCACCAGCCTCTTGAGTACAAAATTATTTGTGAATGCAAAGGCGAAGAGTTTGTCGGGATGAAATACGAGCCACTTTTTGAGAATCGTGGTGAGAATGCACATAAGATCTGGCACGCTGACTATGTCGCAACGGAAGCTGGAACGGGCATCGTGCACCTTGCGCCGGCCTACGGCGAAGAAGATTTCGAGCTTGCCCGGACAAACAAAATCCCTGTGGTGCATACAATTGATGAAAACGGGCTCTTTACGGAAGGCGACTGGAAAGGCGAGAATGTTTGGAATATCAACAAAACCATCGCCAAGGAGCTAAAAGAGCGCGGCGTAGTATGGCGCATAGATTATATACGCCACTCTTATCCGCACTGTCACCGCTGCGGCACGAAGCTGATGTACCGGGCGCATCCAAGTTGGTTCATGGATATCGACGGACAGCGCGAAAAGATGCTCGAAAAAAACGGTCCGATCAACTGGTTCCCGCCGCATGTCAAAAACGGCCGATTTGCAAAAACCGTCGAGCAAGCACCTGACTGGAACATTAGCCGTGATCGTTTCTGGGCGACTGCCATGCCGGTATGGAAGTCGGAAAGCGGCAAAGTAAAAGTCGTCGGAAGCTACGCGGAGCTGAAAGAGCTCAGCGGGGTAGAGCTCGACGATTACCACCGCCCGTGGGTCGACGACATCACGTTCGAAATCGACGGCGAAACCTACACTCGCACTGACAAGGTGATGGACAGCTGGTTCGAAGCCGGCAGTATGCCGTTTGCGCAGTTCCATTATCCATTCGAAAACAAAGAGAAATTCGAGGCGAATTTCCCGGGCGATTTCATTGTGGAATACATTGGTCAAGTCCGCGCCTGGTTTTACTACATGCACGCCATGAGTGTGGCGCTGTTTGGCGAAAATTCGTTCAAAAACGTCATTGTGACGGGTAATGTCGCCGGTAATGACGGCCGCAAAATGAGCAAAAGCTATGGCAACTATACCGACCCAAATGAGCTGATGGACAAATTCTCGGCCGACTCATTGCGATTCCTTCTGCTCTCGAGCCCGCTTCTCAACGGCGAAGATTTTGCGCTGCAGGACAAAGAAGTCGGTGACGTCGCTCGCAAACTCTCAATGATTTGGAATATGTATGATTTCTTCACGATGTACGCGGAGGTAGACGGCTGGGAGTTTACTGGTGAGTTGCAAGATCCGCTCGAAGAACTGAAAAACCCTCTCGACATTTGGATCGTCTCGCGCTTGCACCAGCTCGTGGCCGAAGTCGAAAAACATATGGATGCCTACAATATTCCCGATGCCATGAGCCCAATCTTGCCGTTTCTCGACGATGCCAGCAACTGGTATGTGCGCCGTAGCCGTCGTCGATTCTGGAAATCCGACGAGCTACATGACAAAAATGATGCCTATCGCACCCTGCATTATGTGTTGGTGCGCCTGGCGTATGTGATTGCGCCATTTACGCCGTTTTTGGCCGAGGAGCTGTATCATAACCTGACGGGCGATGCCGAGTCGATCCATCTGAAGGACTGGCTGCCCGCGGGCCGAGTTAATACATTGGTGATGAATGACATGGACACGGTGCGCGACTATGTAAATCAAGGCCTCGCGCTGCGCGCCAAAGCTGGCCAAAAAGTGCGACAGCCACTGGCGAGCGTCACCGTACCGCGCACCCAGGGCGAGTTTGATTTTGTGCCAATTTTGCTCGATGAGCTAAACGTCAAACAAGTCAAGACGGGCACCGATATTGCGATTGATACTGCGATCACCCCTGAGCTCAAGCGCGAAGGCTTGATGCGCGAGGTAGTCCGCCATGTCCAAAGCGCACGCAAAAAAGCCGGCCTGAATGTCGATGATCGTATTGTGCTACATCTTTCTACGGCCGATAGCGATCTTAGTCGAGCCCTGCGTGATTACCGCGATAACATCATGGCAGAGACGCTGGCAACGCAGCTGTCTGATACTGGATTTGAAGACGCTGTGCAGGTGACAATTGATGGTGCAACCCTAGTACTTTCGCTCAAAGTTGCGTAGCTCGCGACATTTTGTGACATATCTCACCATATGCTCCGCGTACTGTCGCTATAGTAGTAGAGAGAAAGATAAGGAGAGGATCGACAATGTCAGATACAATGCAAACATTGCAAGATTCGCAGTTTTCGGACCAGCAAGAGGCGTCATCGCTGCGAATGCAGGCAGCAAAGCTGCGCGAAACGGCTGCTGGCATAGACAAAGATGGTGGCAATGGCTATGTTCATGCGCAGGAGGCGCGTGAGCTTGAGGAGCGGGCGAATGCTCTCGATACGCAAGCTGAGAAGTCGCGCCACATGATGGAAGATATGCAGCGAAAAATCAATGAGCTGCAGCATAAGCGCGATGACCTTGAGCGCCAAATGCAGTCTGAGATTCAGCAAATCGATAGAGAAATCCTGGCTCTACGCGGTGGACAGGCCGCTCTGTAGCACTTGCTGCCAAATAAGTATCCCCCGCGTACATGTTTCCAAACCACAGTAAGTCTGCTACCATAGAAGTATGAGCTTTTTAAGTGATTTAGTAGCGATCGCCGGTGCCGTCAATGAATTTGGCGAAGAGATGAAGGGCCTTGCTGTGGATGCGGCCAGCCAAGTGACAGAGATTACCGATGAAGTTAAAGGTGTCGTTGACCAGGCGACCGAGCAGGTTAATGGGGCAGTGGATGGTGCAAAAGGCCAGATCGATGAGGTCAAGCGTGCATTTGGTGGCGCCCCAAGCGATCAGGGCTAGGCTGCGTCAAAGCGGTCCGGCTCCTAAACATATAGGACACTAGTATCCAGTGTAGCATTCTCGTAGCCTGGAATACCTTGGAGGTATTCCACGGGCGTGCACATGCGGAGCATGCTGTGCGGACGGTAGAAATTGTAGTC